>Ga0187844_10000069_pt1 | contig 70263 bp, 61 predicted proteins | sample SpaLakP09_SKY_50_FD_134517 | JGI IMG/M metagenome (GOLD analysis project Ga0187844, IMG submission 134517) | Oligotrophic lake water microbial communities from Sparkling Lake, Wisconsin, USA - SP09_SKY_50 | ecosystem: Environmental > Aquatic > Freshwater > Lake | place: USA: Sparkling Lake...
AAATAATATAAAAAAAACAAGAAATAATAAAAGAAAATCAAGAATAATAAAAAGTCAAGAAAAAATAGGTTCAATATTTGATAAAATAGAATATTTATGTAATCAATTAAATTACGATGTTATGAATAATCAAATAAGAGTTATACTTTTATTTATATTAGAATGCATTTTTATAAAATGGATTATTACTGAAAATATAAATATAAATCATTTTTTTACTAAAAAATCTGCAAAAATAAAATTAGAAAATGGTCATGATTCATTAATGAAAACATTACATAAATATGGTGTTGATTTAGATGATGTGATTATTAAAGTAGATGGTAATATAGTAGATATAAAAGAAAAAAATATGTCTGTATTTATAGATAAATCAAATATAGAATATCCTAGTTATACACATGTTTTTGAAAAATTAAATATAGTATATAATATATCTGATTCTAATACAAAATTATATGAAGTTCCTGAAAATTATATTATTGAATGTGTAGATATTTTTAGTGGAATAACTAACTTTATTTCGTGTAAAGAGTACATCCAGAATAAAACAATAAAACAAATAATATCCATTTTAAATGAAAATGGAGAAAAAATATATTATACAAAATATTTCTATGTAATTTTACAAGAAGAAACAAAACCAATTTTATTTAAAAAACTATTTATTGATATACCAACATATTATATATTTCATAATAAATATGATGAACCATTTGTTTGTAGTAGTAATGTTTATAATAAAATAAAATTTTTTACAGATGAATTAAATTTAACTTGTATTGACGAAACATCACTATACAAAGTTGGTGGAATGTTTGAAGAAGATACTCCAAGTCAAGAATCGTTTCCATTTACACAAAAAGAAGTAGTATTGAAACAACCAAAAGTATTAGAAGCAGAAGAAGAAGTAGTATTAAAAGAACCAAAAGTATTAGAAGCAGAAGAAGAAGTAGTATTAAAAGAACCAACAGTATTAGAGAAAGAAGAAAAAGAAATAGTAGATGAATATGATTTTGATAAATATTTTGATACATTATTTCATACAGAACTAGATGTATTATCACAAATACCTCCAAAAATTGCAGAAGAAGAAACATTAGTTGTAAAAAAAGGAATTGAAGAAGAAGGAACATTTGCAGAAGAAGGAACATTAGTTGTAAAAAAAGGAAAAGAAGAAGAAGGAACATTAGTTGTAAAAAAAGGAAAAGAAGAAGAAGGAACATTAGTTGTAAAAAAAGGAAAAGAAGAAGAAGGAATATTTGCAGAAGAAGAAGAACAACAAAGTAAAAAAAGAAAATGTATTAGTGAACCAATTGATATTAGAGATTATACTATTGTAGATCCACAAATAGATATTATTTCGTTAATACCAATAGAAGGTATTATTGAATATTTTTCTAAAGTTTCTAAAAACCCAGTAATTCTAAAAATATTAGGTTTAGAACCAGAAAAAGAATCGTATAAAATTGATCCATCACGAACATTTAAACCATACTCTTCTATTATTATACCAAATACACAAAGTATAGTAAGTCAAGAAATAGTTGGTAATTGTTGGGTATTTGCATATTCAAGAATAATAAATAAGTATACTCAACTTATAAATACAATTATTTGTAGTGAATTAGGTATTGAAATACCTAAAACATTAGATATGACTATAGACAATAATGAATTGTATAAATATTTGTCATTAAAATTTTTAAATATGACATATATTATAGGAACAGCAAATCCAACTACAGGTCTACTTATAGAAGGATGTATAAATAAACCAAGTAATGATACATTTGTAGAAATTAAAACTGAAATTGAGTTATTTCATATTTCTAAGCGTCTACCGCGAGATCCAATTAAAATTAAAGAATATAGTATTTGTTTTATGAATAGATTAGTAAATCTAATGTTCCATCTAGTATCATTTGATTCTATTAGTTTTTCTTCTCCAGCAGTAAGTACAGGTTGTAATCTTACTGCACAATCGTGTTTAAGAAATAATGCAGTTTATTGTTTGAGAGCGAATGATTTTGGTAGACCAATAATGGATAAATATGCTGAATTATATGTAACACAAGTTAAAGATATACCATATGTAATTAGATTTTGTAAAAAACAAATGGAAATTTTTTATGGAACAAATACATTTATGTGTAAAGATATGCTTATACCATTGGAATCGTTAGAAAGAAATGGATATGTAGATTTATTAACAAAGAGCCGTGTAATACAACAAAATATATATGGTCGTTTAGCACCGAGTTTAAAAGGAAGTTTAATAATACTTAGAAAAATACCAGTAAGAGATGATACAAAGCCTGGCTGGCCATTTATTATAAGAAATTCAAAACTGGATTTTACATCTTCTATTGAAGGATGGAATTTAGAAATATCAGGTGTTCGTAAAACGTATTATAGAGCTGAGCCACCTAATCGTATTTTATCTACACCTATAACTTCTCAAACACGTTCATATAAAAATTATAATATAAATGAGGTAATAGAACTTATTAAAGTTTTATTATCAAATGGTATATATATAGAACTTACATGTGAATTAGATATGGCAATTTTTAAATGGCGTGGGATAAGGTTTGCAGGTTTGGATCATCCTGTACATGCTTTAGTTTTTACAAAATATACTTATAACACTGTATCTAACACTAGGATTTTTAATGTTGAAAATTCGTGGAAAGAGATAAATCAAATAACAGAAATGACAGAAGCAGATTTATTAATATTATTAGAAAATAATCTTGCTTCAATATCATTTTTTTATCCAGGTTATGAAATTGATATAGATGCATTAATTATTGGGGCTAAACGAATATGGCCAGTACGTGTATCTGTACCCTAAAATAATGTATTCATATGTTATAATAATATATGAATATATATATGAATATTAAAACAAAAAAAACAAACATAGGTGGTGGTAATACAATGGCAACACAACGTAGCTATATTCATCCTTTAAAAGATATTTATTCTCTACAACAAACAAAAAAGAAACAAATAAAAAAGAAACAAACAAAAAAGAAACAAACAAAAAAGAAACAAACAAAAAAGAAAAGTATTCATGTTAAAAAATCAACAATTATTCCATATAAAACAGAAATAGATAAAATAATGCAATTATGTCAAGTTATTCAAACTGAAATGAATGACGATATTACTAATATATTTTATTATCAATTACAACAATTATTAATAAAATTGTATAAAACTGATAAATTATACATGAAAAAAACTCGTATACAAAAATATAAATTAGAAAAATTGGATATTCATTATATAAATAAAATAAATAAAATTCTTAAAAAAAATGGGATAATTTTTAAGAATATTATTCTTCATGATAAAAATAATACACCTTTTTTATTATCAAAAACATCACAGTATAAATTTAAGTTAGATTTTAAAACATTTCATAATGTTTCTTGTGATTTAAATTGTATTTCTAGAGAAATAGTAGATGATGTGAAATGTGATTTTTATTTATTAACAAATATATTAGGTGATGTAATTGAATATATTCCTTGCGATTGTAAACCGCAATATATTTTAATTGATGATAAAAATGAAAAAACAAAGATATTAAATATTCAAAGTATAAAACCTTTAAAATTAATTACTAGTTTTGGTGAAATTCCAGAAGATAAATTAATATATCATATTCCACCAATATTTAAAAAAAGTGATAATATAATAAAAATAGATGAATCAGTCTTATTTCCATCTCATTATACAGATGGTGTAAATCAAATACCAATACCACACGGAAGTAAATTAATGTATAGTTATGAAGATAATACAGGATTTCTTGAATTATATATACAAGGCGATGATGTATTAATTAATGAAATGCCATTTTTAAGTAAAATTAATTTAAACCAATTTTTTATTGGACCAATGTTATTAAAGGTGGATTGTAAGGTTTTTAATGAAAATAAATATAAATTAGATTATACTTCTTATTCTAAAGCAATTACAGTTCGTGATTCAAAAAATAAGACTATATTTTATATACCAATTACAGACTCAAATATTCGTGAATACGATATTACATTTATGAATATATTTACAGGAGATATTAAAACGGTTAATGCAAAAGATTATATAGAATATTATACACAATTAAAAGATCCAATAAATGACAAGTATATAATAGGAATTACATTTCATGGTAGAAATATATATTGTAGAGAACATATTTATTCAATACAATATGATAAGAAACATCAACCGGATTTGGATTCAAGAATAACAATTACTATACCAGAAAATTTTTTATTTGAATATAATGGTAAAGAATATGTGATTCCATCATTGGTTTATAATATAGTATCTGCAATAATTCATGTAGAGAAAGATTTGAAAAATATAAGTGAATTAAAACCAAAATCAACATTATCTAAAAGTCAAATAACTACAATTTTAGAAAAATTAATTAGTAATGATAATGGTAATGTTTTAAAAGGTGGTATGGATCATATTATAGAATCTAAACCAAAACGTCTAAGAGGAGTAGAAGAAGAAAAAAAAGAATATGCAATTGTTGCAGTCATTGATGAAAACACAAAAGTATCTAAATTTCCAAGAAAAGGTCTAGTAAATGTTGGCATAGAGTTTCCTGATATAAGTGAACAAACAGATGGTCTACAATTAGCACATACAGTTAGTAAAATAAGTGGAGAAGAAACTATACAGAGAGAATCACACGTCAGTGAAGTAATGGAATTATTTATACCATCTGTTCCTTTACTTCCAAGTGTTTCACCATCTGTTCTTTTACTTCCAAGTGTTTCACCATCTGTTCTTTTACTTCCAAGTGTTTCACCATCTGTTCTTTTACTTCCAAGTGTTTCACCATTAAAAAAAACAAATTCAGTTCAAGTAAAATCAATTACATACTCGCAAAATTCTGTAGGTTGTTGTTGGATATGGTGTTCCCTTAGACTTTATTTTAATGAAGTAATTCAAAATATTTATAAAATATACGAAATTAATAAAAGCAGGGATCAAGAATATATATTACCTAATGAATTATTAATATTATTATTTATACCACCTACTGATTTATTAGAATATATATCAAGTCAAATGTTAACAACTGACTATTTTGTTGGAACACTACAAGGAGATGTTCCTAGTGCAACTGATTTTCCTATTGATGAATTAAAACAAATTATTAAACAAAAAATGATTGATTTTTATGAGAGTAAAGGATGGATTATAGATGAGATGAGTGATGAATATCCAGAAATAATGATTAATCCAGAAACAGGTGAAGAAGTAACACCAACAGAAGATGATCCATCTATTATTATTGGAATGGGATTTATTGATAAATGTCTAGATTATTTTTTTACGAGATTTGTTTTTTATATATGTTTTCATTTTTTATTAGATTCAATTACACCTCATATAGCAAATACATCAAAAATTCCATTTATTCGTGAGAGGAGTAGTGAGGTAAATTATAAACTAAGAGGAGGATGTTTTGAAAAGGATACAACTTTATTACTTACAGATCAATTATTTGTTGAAAAACGTTCTATAAATGATATTTTAACATATTGGACAGAAAATATGAAAACTAGATATATATTGTCAAGTGATGATTTATCTGTATATACTAGTATGGTTCAACCAATAGATAAATTAACTATAAATGGATATTTTGCTTACTTATCATTAATGTTTGATAAATTAAAAGAAGAAGAACAAAAAGGAACTTTTCCATTATTGGGAAATGTAATAAGTATTCATTCACCAAAAACAGTTAATTCATGGCGTATATATTATAATTCAGTAAGTAAATCTATAAAAACAGTAGTGTTAGAAGATGTAATTGGTATAATAAAGCAGGTGGGTAAGAGTGGTAAATATGGAATATTATCACTATATTTAATATTAGACACACCTGCAAAAAGAATGGCAACATTAAAAATATTACCATTTATAAATATGAGACAACAAATACTACAACATTCAATGATATTTGGTGGTTATGATGAATTAACTGACAAAGTTACTATTGTAAATAGTTGGGGTAATAAAAATCAATATAATTTAGTATCTATAACAGATTTAACTGAGTATATGTTGGTAGCAGACATTAATTTTAATTTTATGTCTAGTAGAACAATTGATGAAATACTAACAACTGGATTATTTATTTAAAATCTATTTTAATCCAGATAAATTAGAAATAAAAAATCTGAATGTATCTAATTATTTCATGTAAAAATTAATGTTATTCTTTAATAATAATATTAATTAATTATATGTCTATTATTTTACCATATTTACATGATGATGATGATACTGAATCAAAACAATCGGATGGTTTGAGTGATCCACATGATGAGGTTTCTTATGTAAAAAGTTATCTTGTAAAAAAACACCAGGAATATTAGATGTTCATGAAAAAACGAAAATTTCACCAACATATATTGGCGTAGATCAAGAAAGAATAGGTAATTGTGGAATGTGGGCGTCAAGTAATATATTATTAAATTTTATAAATTATTCTATATTTTATTATAATAAGTATAATCGTAAACAAAAACATTATTTACAATTACCAAATGAAATTATTGATAAAATAAAATTTATATTTACAAGTACATTTATACTTAATATAATAGAGAGTGAAATAAACAACAAAAATGGATATAATCTGTTAAATGAGACTATAAGAGATATAAAAGATATAGATCATAGTAAATATCAAATTATTATACATATTTTTATAATTTATTTCTTTTGTATTATAGTTCTAGATGATATAGTTAGATTTAAAGTAAATAATGATACTTTTACTTTATATAATAAGGAAAAATATAATAGAGAACTATTACATAGAGCAAATTTGAGTAATACTATGGATTTATCATGTATACCAACATTTTATGATAGAGGTGTAAATATAGATGATTATTTATATTTTTTTAATATGTTATATTTACAACATAAATTACCATCTGAACTTATTGAGAATGTAAAAGAAATACTTAGTAAAAAAAGAAAAGATAATAATTTGAAATATATACCCTCTGAATTTATATCATATTTAGATAAATTATTTATAGATTTAAATACAAGTTGTCATTTATCAGGTATTCCTATATATATAGAGAAAGTTAGATATGATTGGCATTTAAAAAAGGGTGAAAAGGTTATATCAACATATAACACTCAACAACTATTGAATATTTTAAAAAAAATATTAGAACTTGGAATATATATAAAAATTGCAGTTAATATAACTGAAAAATCTAAATTGAAAGTAATGTTTCCTGACCCAAGTAGTTATGAGTGTAGAAGTTGTGATCATGCAATGGTTATTAAACAATATTCTAATAGAAATTTATATATAGAAAATTCTTATGGTGAAAGTTATAAAATAATAAAATTAACTGATGAAGAATTTAAATATGAATGTAGAATTGATACATTTTTATCTTTTTTCTTTATTTATCCAATGGTAAATAATATTTCTAGTAGATTATTAAATTATTTTAATTATTTACGTATTGGAGGTCGTACACGAAAAAATAAATTAAGAAAGATGAAAAATAAATTAAATCGTAGTATAAAAAAATAAATATTATTATACAATTGTAATGATATTTAATAAATTTATTTTTTATTTCATTAATAAAAAATAAAATTGAAATTATTTTTGATATAAAAGATATATTATTAGTTATTGAAATGTTTAACAAAATTTTTCAACAAGCAAAACACTTTATTACGAATGTGGCAGGAATTTATATCGGATGGATTATTTTACATACGATTGCAGCAAATTTGTATCCAGTTTATTGCGCGGAGTTGAGTATTTGGGGGATGATCAAGTCGGCATTTGTGGCACCTGCGCCTCATTGTCAAGCGTTACGATGGGTAATTAACAACGGAGGTTCAATGATTAATCAAATGTGGATTGTTTTTGGGACATGGATTTGTGGAAAGTTTGCAGAAAATATGTTTTTAAAAAAAGATGAATGAATTGTATTATTTTTGTAATTTAATTAAATTTTATTTTTTAATGTGATATTAAATAGTAGCGTAAGAAGATAAACTTTGTGTATAAGGGTTTGATTTAAAAGCATTTAATATATCTGGTTGAATACGAACGACATTAATATCATTTTCTTGATAACACTGTTTTCCTTTTATAGGAGCAATATTTTCTGCAAAAGGGGATTGAGAAATAATAGAACATGGATCACCCCATTGTCTTGGATTTTCTCTATCTGTATCTAATCTACTAATGTTCATATTCATTTGTTGATTAAAAATTTGTGTTCCTCCTTGTGGTGTATAACTTACTTGGACTGCTTCTAATTTATCATTATTATGTTGATTATAATTTGAGTCATAAGACATTTGAGCATTATTAATGGATTCAGCACTACCCATATAACTACAATTAGTAGTATCACGTTGATTTGCTACAGGTTGTTGATTATGTAATACGTGTTGTTTAGATGATTGATTCCCAATATATGTATCAGGAGCGAATAATGTAGTTTGTTTTACTGTGACAGGTGCGTTATTTCCTGGAGAATTAATATAACTATTAGGAACATTTGAACCTGATAATCCATAAATTCTTAAATTATCACCATATTCTTCTTTTCTAGTAGGTCGTAGAATATCCATAATAGGAGCAACAACAGCACCAATTGCTTGACTAAATGAACTTCTAAAAGTATCAGGTTGAGAAACAGTTGACCTATTATTTTCATAATTGGTCATACTTTTTAATAATAATTCTTTATCATCAACACCATTTCCTCTACCAATGGAGCGTCCATGTGCAACATCGTGTGTAGGGATGGCTACTTTTTTAGAAGGTTTAATAATAGGAGTACAATAACTTGCGGTTTTAATATTATTTGCAACACCAGCGTAAGAAGTAGAGAGACTATTTCTATTAGTATCACTACTTACTTCTTCAATTGGTCTTAACATGGGTCCAATTTCTTGTCCGGTAGTGGTTAACCATCTGTCTTGTGTTTGAATGAAAAATGTATCAGGTCTATATTTTTCTGTTTTTCCCAAAATTCCAACATTTTTTATAGGTGCATTTGCAGGACCTTCTAAATTTTCATAAGTATATTCTAATTTGGGATTGGTAAGAACACGAAGTTCATCTACTGTTTTAGGTAGCCAAGCATTACGGTCTTCCATTCCTGAATTATATCCTCCACTTCCTTTTGTAGTGTATCCTTTTCCTAATCCAGGTCCAACATTTTGTGTTTCAAATGGTTTTACATTTGCATTATTCATACCAGGATTAACTCTTGATTGAAAAAAATCAGACCAATTAGGTGTTCCGTGTGCCCAACTAATATTTTTTTCAGGTTTAAATAAAGGTGCTTGTTCTATTTTTTGAATGGTTTGACTTCCTACACCATTCATATTATCTAATAAAGTTTCATTAATGTTCATTTGATAAATTTGACCTTTTACTTTTCCGTTATTGAATGGAACCATATTATTATGTTTAAATTCAGTAGAATCCAAATAATTACCAGTTAAAGAATATATATCTTGAATTTGATTTCCAGTATGTTTTCCTTGAATATTTTGATTTTCAAAATAATTTTGATTAAAATATTTATCTGTTGCAGTATTTGGGTTATCATATTTATAAACCGTATCTGTTAATTCACCTACATTTGTAACTGGATAATTTTGAGGAGGAATATTTTGATTGGGTAAATAATTTGTTTTCTTACCCATATTTGTAAATTCTTCTTTACTTATTCTTTTTATTCCATTTTTTAATCTAATATTTTGTGCCTCTTGTGTATTTTGAAGAGTTTTATTTTCTTGGTTAGAAATAACATATGCTCCAGCTAAAGCAATAAATGGTATTGCAAATTCCATAATATTATATATATTATTTATTATTAATTATATTTTGGAACATGAATTAGATTGATTACACAGAACTGGACCACCAGGATAACCTATACTTCTAGGTGTAACTGTTAATGGTGTGTATTGATTTGAAAAATTACATGGAACTTTAGCAACATAATAATCCTTTTCTAAAATTCGTGTACTCAAATTATTTAAAAAAGGCATACATGTATTTTCTTGTGGGTTTAATGGCAAATAATACCAATCTACTTGTTCCAAATCACGTGCTGTCCAAGCAGGCATAATTGCTCTTGATTGCTCTGTATACATTTTATCATTTGTTGGATACATAATAGGTGATGAAGGATATACATATCTAGTATATTCATCTTTTCCTAAACAGTCTCTACTTAGAGGACGATTCACTCCTCTTAATTCATTATCTATATTAATTAGATTTGTTCTTAGATTACCTCCCCATTTTTGAGGTATAATTTGGGGATCTTCTATAAAACTAGGGTATTCACCTAATCCAGGAACATTTAATCTGTATCTTCCTTCATCAGTCATCTGTTGTAATTTTTTACTAATCCTACAAGGATCTGAATTAAATCTTGTTTCAGCCATAATATATTTAACAATAAAAATATTATGAAAATAATTTGGTTTATCTATATTTTATAATAGAATTAATATAATTTTTATCATAAATAGCAATACGTGTTGTTCTATCCCATGTGCTATAATTAACAAGTATTCTTTCTTCTTCTACTATAATACTTAAACAATATTCAATTGGTTCATTTTCAAATGAAAAAGGTGCAGAATATCGTAATATATTCATATCGTTATCAAAAATAATAAAAACATGATAATAATGTCTTGGTGTTTCATAAGATACAATGTGTGTAATAAACCAAATTTCATTTTTATAATGAAATCCATTTGTAGAACCTCTAAACCTAGAAAAGTAGAGAGGCGTTTCTTTTTTCTCTACAACATTTAATTCATTATTATTTAATTTACAAATAGTCAATGGATGCCATTTATATATAATATTATTTTCATTATTTGAATTTTTATAATAAACCCAATTCTTTTCACATTTATTATCTTCAAATGTTGGAACTGAAAATTTTGCATTTTCTAATTTATTATATGTTCCATTTACAATCATTATTTTGTCTTTTTCTCTGTTATAACATGTTGCTAAGAATAATATATTATCATCATCCGTCTTGAAAATTCTTACATCTTCAAGACCTACTATATGTGCTTTTTCTACATTATTGAATTTTAATAATGTTTCATTTATTATACTAAAGTTTTTATCCAATTCTATTAATTTATTTTGACTAATAACTGCTTCTTTATAATCATAGTGTTGTCTATCATCTAGATGATAATTAACAAAACGTTGATTTAATAAATATCCATCTCCTTGTTGAATCATACAAGAAGATGATGAAGTAAATATATGATTTACATCAAACAAATTATCTTGAAATTTAGAATCTAGTATTATCATTTCTTTTTTATCTAAAACATTTTTATAAAATTTCATATTTAAAAAAAGTCTATTAATTTCATTATGATCATTACAATTATTTAAAACAATAATGATTTCATCATTTATATTTTTTATACCCAAGTAATAAGCAATAATTGTATACTCTAAATATATTTTATAAGTATAAATATTATATTCTGTAAATAAATATTCCTTATAATTCGGTTTTTTGTTTAATACTTCAATCGCTATGTCATAATATATTTTGGATAATTTTTGTTTTCCTATAATTCTATAATGTTCAATAATATGATATAATCCTTCAACTCTATTATTAAAATAATTATAACCTAACAATAAATAATAAATTGCTTTCTCTATTTCTCCCAAGTGTTTATACGCCAATCCTATTCTATAATGACTATACCACACTTCTTGTTCCCATCCGCCTAATTCAATCCTTTTTTTATACATTTCAATTGCTTCATTATATTTTCCACAATCATTATAACTATTTGCTAAATAAAAATGATATCTATCATTTTTAGGCTCACATTCTATTCCTTTTGTTAATAATTTAATATCTCTTTCAAATTTATCACTTTTTGAACCTCCATCACCAATATCACATATAGTAATGTTATCTTCTTTTAGTTGTAGAAATACTGTTCCATTTGGATAACTTATATATTCATGAGTTACACCTTTATAATTAAACAATCCATTATTTTTTACAATTCTTGTATTTTTATAAATGATAGTTCTATTCTTTTGATAAATATAAAACGCATCATAATTACATAATAATTCTTTATTAAAATTATTTATTTTTAATAGCATATCTGCATCTAATAGTAAAACATAATCACCGCACCCTATACATGCATTTAAAGCAAAATTTCTATTGTATTCAAAATTTTGGAATGGTTCATATACCATTTTTCCTGGAATATTTTTTTCTTTAAAAAAAGAAGTAATAATTTCATCTGTCTTATCTGTAGAACCAGTATCGCATATACAATAATAATCTATAATAGAATAAACTGATTCTAGTAATCTTTTAATAATAAGACTTTCATTTTTTACAATCATATTTAATACTAATGTTGGCATTTTAATAAATATTAAAATCTATTTATATTAATTGATTGTTTTATTATTAGAAGAATTTTTGGAAGAATCACTTATCTGAACATAACGATTATTTAAATTTTGTTCCATTTCATCCAATTTAATTTCATCTTCTACATCTCTAGTTATTTTTAATCCACAACAATTTACTTCTTTAAATTTAAACTTGTAGAGAATAGAAGAACCTTTAAGAATACATCCAATTACAGATGTAATAAAAAAACTCCAAAAAACAGCATCAAATACATTATCATCCATATATATATTATATTTTATTTGCTTATATAAATGATATTTGATAATATTTCATTGCAAGGTAAAATAATATTTTCTGTTATATGCGCTGGATTATGGATATTTTTTAGAACAGATAAATGTTATGAAATGTTACCAAATCATTCTATATTTCCAGTTATTTTTGTAATGGGAGGTGTTTATTTAAATTATTATGACCCAATTTTTCTTCCTTTATGCTTATTATTATTGTATTGTTATACAGGATTTATTAACAATTAATAATAAATAAAAAATTATTATTTATTATTATTTATATTATTTTTATTATTATTCATATTTAATAAATTACATGCATTAAATTACGATATGATATCCAACATAATAAACAACAATTTAATCCTTGTCCATCAAATGCATTTGTCCCCCAACTATAATTTACATTTGTTAATCCAATATTCATATTTATCGCAAATTCATCATCATTACCATAATAACGAATAAAACGTCTAATCAAATATCTATTAGCATCTCTTGTTCTTTGAATACCACAAAATGGACAATTTTGATGTGTATTAAAATCATCATAATTCATTGATATTTGACGAATTGCTACATTTCTTTCCGAAGCAAAATGTTCATTTGTTTCTCTATATTCAGCATCCAATATAAAATTTCCATCTTGATATATTCTTATTTCTTGTGCAGTAATATCAAACCATCTTCGTCCATTAAATAAATGTGTAGTTGGTTCAACATTTTCACCTTCAAATATAATTTCTCTTTCTCCTGGAATTAAATCATAATAATCAAATGCATCTATCATGAATTCGTGAATATACTGATTGTCATGTTGATTTATGTTATATTGTAAATTATTTTGTATAATATTTTCTGGTTGCGGAGTCATTAATTGTTCTCTACATATAGGACATTTATTAGTTGTTTCTCTAATTCTTGTAAAACACATTCCACATAATGCGTGGTCGCAATTATCACCAATGTCTCTTGCTTCCATATACATATAACAGACAGGACAATCTGTTTCTGGATCCATAACTACCTCTTCTTCTTGGACGACTTGTTCTTGGACGACTTCTTCTTGGACAATTTCTTCTTGAACAATTTCTTCTTGAACAACTTCTTCTTGAATAACTTCTTCTTGAGCAAAATCTTCAGCCAAATTGGTTGGAACGATATTGAATTGAGACATTTTGATTGTTGGGTGTTTCTCTTATGTATCATTATTACTATCATTATTTGATTCAATTTTTTATTTGTGTATAAATTGAATTGAAATTATTTAGAAAATAAATTACAAGAAAACTTTATAAATGATTTGAATGAATTATAATTTATAATTAAATTATAATTCAAATTTTAATAAATGACCTATTTATATAAATATTCTCGAGATCATTATTTTTGTTAAATATCAGCCAAATATTTTATATTATTATTTTTTCTTCATTATGAACCATCTATTAAGATGATTAGTTTCGTTATATATAAATTCACAATTAAAAAAATTACATATTTCCATTAATAATTCATTATTGTATACATAATGATGCAAACATCTATTATTAAAATTATCCAAACTTCGTTTTGTAAAATCACCCAAATTTCCAGCTGGTAGGTCCAAACTTAAATCGTGATTTTTTAATATTTCTGGGAGCGTAGATAAATCATCTTCTCCTATATTTTTTTCGTATTGTAAAAATAATGTTGAAAACTCCGAATAATTTCGTTTATGGTCAAAACAAACCGATTTTTCTGGAACAATAATAATAATATACCCCCCTTTTTTAATTATTCTTAACCATTCATTAATTGCTTTTAATGGATTTGCAATATGTTCTAATACATGAGAAGAAAAACAAAAATCATATGTCTCATCTTTAACACTATAGATATTTACTGCGTCATTAACAATAATTTTTCCTCTTTTATTATCATAATAATTATATTCGTCTGTATAATTAGACCAGATGGTATTTTTTGAAAAAATAACATTATCTATACTATTTGCGTTTTTATAAATAGTAGTAGCGATTGCTGAAGAACCTCCTATTTCAACTCCCAATTTATTAGTTGTTATTTTAATTAAAGTTTCATTTAACATATACTATAAATATAATAAAAATAAATAATTATAACGCAATGAAGTATAAAAATAAGGTAATGTGTCAAACAAAGTTTCACTTAAATTATTATTTGTGTATAAAATCTAATATATATATATGTTTAAAAATAAAACACAGAAAAGAATTGCAAAAAAGAAATGTGAAAATAAATTTTGTAAATTATACACAAAAACACGTATGAATTTGTTTAAACCATTACACCCAATTAAGAGTAGTAAGAGTGAAAAAAATAAATATAAAAAGGATCTGATGAAATCATGTAAATATATATTTTGTAATAATGGTTGTAGAGGTACTATATTACAGAAAGGGAAAGATTTTCCGAAATTGAATAAACAAAATAGCCAAATAGAAATGTATGGAAAAGAGTTTGTAGAGAACCTTCGTAAAAAATTGTTTAATGGGAAAACAAATATTCTTGTAGATAACGTTCAAGATACAATGCCAAAACAAATAAGTGAAAGATACAAAAAGAAAGGAGCAATATCTGTTTGTGATCACTATATACCAAATGGTTCAATAGAATTGTTAAGTAAAAAAATTTAAGAAGAGAATCATTTCACTATAATAAATAAGAAATAGATATTTTATTTGCTTGTGTTAAATAATATTATTCAACCAATTAGTAATATTTTTTTGCTAAACAAGACTAATATTATTTGCAAATCATGGTTGTTATATATTTTTTCATAAAGTTTTAATTCTTTGTTTTCATAAGCATTGCTATGGTAATTGATGATTTTGGTCGTGTCATATAATATTATAATTTAATACAACTCAAATTATAATTCAATCTTATAATAATATATGGATAATTCAGTTTTTAAAGGATTTGGTGAAAAAAGATTAGGTGAACCTCCAACAGTTTTTAAAGGATTTGGTGAAAAAAGATTAGGTGAACCTCCAACAGTTTTTAAAGGATTTGATGAATTTCCTTTAAAAATGCAACCTTCTGATTCAGGAATAATGCAACCTTCTGATTCAGGAATTAAACATAGAGGTGATGGAACAGAAGAAAGAAGTAGAGGTAGAAGTTATAATAGAAGTACAGACTACATAAGTAAAGGCGACAGAAGTAGGAGTAGAGATAAACAAAATACTTTACATGTACAAGATTCAATTTTACCTATACAAGATTCATTTAATGTGTTAGATGATAGAGGCAATTTAATTTTTGGAATAGGGATGTTTGAACCTAGTAATCTAGATATTATTGATGAATTAAATAAAAAATATCATAGATCACCCTATTTTAGTTTTAGAAATATGGGAGTTTTAATTAATTTAGAAAAAGGAGAATTTTTTTTAATGTCAGAAAAGGATGAATATAAAAAAAAAGTTGAAAAAATAAACGAAGAAGAACGACAAACACTTGAAGGGTATCGAAAAGAAATTATTAAAAACTTTTTTTTTAAAGCAAAACGTTTTAATATACAATTTCCACAAAATATACCTTTTGTATTATCATTTGATCATCCTTTACCACCTAATTTAGGAACATCACGATATCATAGGGATGCAGTTCCTACAAGAGTTGTTCTTGATATAGGGTTGATAGACATTGTAGATAATTTATCGGAAAACAAATTTGGTGATTATGTTTTTCTAGAATATGAAAAAGAGTGTGTATCTACAACTGTAAAATACGAATATCATAGTATAGAACATGAAACTAGATTTTATATTTGTCCAGGAAGTGTATTAGCTGTAAATAATAAACTAGCTACTCATACAACCCCATATAATATGACATTTTGTGAAGGAGCCCCAAATAGAGAATTAGGAAATGAATGCGTATTAAGAGATGTCAATAGTGATATTGAAAGAAGTCTTAGGAGAACTATTATAAAACATATAACACCTGATATATATTCTATAATTATAGGAACAGGAAAAGTTCAACCTATTATGTTTTCTGATGAGGAACGTTCTTCTATTTATCAAACTTTATCAGAAGAACAACCATATAAATCAATCGTTGTTGGTAAATATCTAGAATCAAAGAGAAATTTAGAAATAGGAGGAAGAAAAAGAAAAAGAAAAGTATCAAAAAAGAAATTATTAAAAAAGAAAAAGAAAAGTATAAAAAAAAACAATAATTATTTAAGAAGAAGGTAAAGGTGCCAAACAAAGTTTTACTTCACCCAAACTAGCCACATTATATTTCACAACAAGAGGTAAATCATTTTCCAAATAGACTTCAATTTGAGAACAAAGATTTGTACATTTAATAAAATATCCCAAATTTTTTAGAGAAAATTCTCCTTGAATAATTTTACTAGAATCTTGTTTGACAATAAATTCCATAGATCCATCTAATTCGGCGCGATGGATTTCTGCAGAAGCAAATTGTCCTGAACATTTAAAAATTAATTCATTTCCAACCGATTTAATTTCTAGTTTATCAGAAATACATGATAAATCACGAATGATTTTTTGGAAATCAGAAGAAGGAAGATTAATGACAGAAGAGAATTTTACATCAGGATATTCTAATTCTTCTTGTTCTGGTTCAATCAAACGCAACTTTTGTGTTTTGCATTGTTTAATATCTCCATTTTCAAATTTTAATGCCAAATGAGATACAATACCATCTGCATAATCTGCTTCTTCAATATAAATAGTTAATGTATCATTATTATCAATAGAATTAATAAGTTTAAATAAATGAAACATATTTACACCAATGACAATCTTTTCTTTTTTACATTCATAAAATTCAAAATTTTGTGAAGATAATAATAAATGTGCTAAAATAGTATGAGATTTATCCATGTTAATAATTCTAATACCATCTGCTTGAAAAGTCATATTTGTTTCTAATAATATATCTTTTAATGCAGTCATTAATGTTCTAAAAGGAGCGATTTGTACAGTTTTAATTGTTAAAACATTAGATGACATTATATTTATTTTAACTATTAAAATCTTTAAATTTTTAACGTTTTTATATAGATTAAATCAATATCTATTTTATTGATTCATTTCATATAAAAATAGATAATAATTAATATCGTCTTTATATTAAAATCCTGCAAGTTTTCGTCCTAATTCACTCAAAGTGTGTGTTTCAATTTATGAAATAATTTGTAGTATTGACCATATGTGTGAGATGTTTTATTAATGGTTTATGTGTAAAGTTCATTCATTCAATGTTTTTTCGTGCAAACATAATTTTCAAACTCATAATCCAATTTGAAGATTAATTTATGATAAACAAATCAAAAAATAATTTAAATTTTAAACAATAAATATATAATTAATAAATGTATTTTCTTCTTTTTTTCTCTACTTTTTTGTTGATACATTCTCATATAAATTTATGTAAAAGATGTAAATATTTTATTCCTTCTTTTTCTCCAAAGTGTAGTCTTTTTAAAAAATTTAATTATATTAAAAATACAACAGATTACGAGCATTGTTTTTTAGCTAGAGAAATGGAAAATATGTGTGGGGATATAGGAAAAAAATTTATAGAGAAAGAAATAAATGTAGAGAAAGAAAAATTAATTATTGAAGAAATATTATTTTCATTTTATGAATAAATATAAAGATTATTAAATATTAAAATATAATAATATGTATTATATTTTATTTGTATCTTTATTTATTTTCTCTACATCAATACCTACAAAACCTATAAAATATTGTAATCAATGTAAATATTTTAAACAATCATCAATCATAGAAGAATCAAAATGTATTCAATTTCCATTAATTATAAATAAAATACAAATTGATAATTTTAAATGTATTGTTGCAAGGGCACATGATGATATGTGTGGCGAAGAAGGTAGATATTTTAATAAAAAAATTAATTATAAGTATTAGTATTACTCATGTTTGTTACATTGGAAGGAACAGACCGAAAATTTTCCGAAGGAACTCCAAAATTATTATATGCAACAACTGAACTACTTCCACCTCTCATTGACTTTGATTTTCGTGAATGTTTTTTGGATAAATTTTTCATAATGTGTCGTCGCATCTTTGTCTGTCGTATAGATGAACGATGACTTGATGAACGATGTCCTGATAAACGGACTGCCCCAAAATGTCCCTTTTTCGTTCCATAACCTGCCTTAATTAATCTTTTTTCTTTTTTTGCTACATTATGTTTCTTTTTACTAACAATACGTCCATTTTTATTTTGTGTTAAATCATTTTTAATTAATCCACCACTTGTTTTATACGCTGTACCATGCATAACTTGTGCACGCGATCCCTCTAACATCTCATACTTATGTCCATTAATTATATAATTACCATTGACATCTTTCTTATATTTTGTCATATATTTACCATAGAAAAAATATTAAATATGCTAGAATTTATTTTTTAACGGAGGTAATATTCCACCATTTTGTCCTTCTAATTTACCATCTAATAATATTCTTTCTCTTCTTTGTGGTTGTCTATACCCATATTGTGTTCTTCCGCCTAAACTATATAATATTATATTTACAAAACGATCAACTTGTGTAGCTTGTGGAATATTATAAGCATTATAATTTCGTATTACTTTTATTTTTAATGCATTTGTTTTAATATTATTATTGCAACATGGAAAAATATTAGATTTATGTAATATATTATTTTGTCTTATTCTAAACATAATATTAATTATTATATATTATTATTAATATATAATACATATAAATTGATAAATATATATATATATTAATATATAAAATTGAAAATTATATATAAATATATAAACATTTAACCGGTAAAAAACAATGGAATCATATTTAAAGAAAAATGATACAATTGTGGTAAAAGATAAAAAAATAAAAGGTCAATTTTACACAATAAATAGTTCTTATATTCTTGATGGGTTATTTATACAACCTAAAGATGTTCGTTGTTTAATAGAACCATTTGCTGGTAAGGGTGATTTAATTGATTGGGTTATAAAAAATGGAAATACACTTCCATTAGAATTATATGATATAGATCCTAAAAAGGATGGTATTATTGAAAGAGATACACTTATGAATCCACCTAATTATAAAGATTCTTGGATCATTACAAATCCACCATATCTTGCTAGAAACAAATGTGAAAAAAAAGAGATATTTGACAAATACAATACAAATGATTTATATAAATGTTTTATAAATTCATTAACAATACAAGAATCTTGTGCTGGTGGAATACTTATTATTCCTGCAGGATTCTTTTTATCACCACGTAATTTAGATGTTTATTGTAGAGATATGTTTTTATCAAAATATAAATTATTAAAAGTTAAATATTTTGAAGAAACTGTATTTCCTGATACAACAACAACTGTTGTTGCATTTGCATTTGAAAAATCACCTATTATTCTTAATGAACAATATGTTGAATGGATTTCTTTACCATCAGGTGAAAAACGAATATTTAAAATGAGCAAAGAAAATGATTGGATTATTGGTGGTGATATATACAAATTATATAATCCACAAGAAATAAAAGTTCGTAGATATGTTGAAGGACAAAAACTCAAAGAAGGAGAACAAATAACATCAATGACATTATCAGCATTAGATAGTGGTAATAAAAATGGAAGAATATGTCTTGAGTTTAAAGATGGATATATATATCATGCAAAAGAAAGTAGCCGAACATATGCAACTTTATGTATTCAAGGAAAACATTGTTCTTCTGAAGAACAAAAAAAAATATGTTTAGAGTTTAATACTCTTATAGAAAAAAAAAGAAACGAAACATGGAGTCTATTTCTTCCACAATTTAGAGAATCAAAAGAATATGCAAGAAAACGTATTCCATTTGATTTAGTTTATAGAATTGTAATATATATCATAAGTCAAAATTTGTAATTTATACATTATATTTATCTATAAAATATTGTTGTAAGTTAATATGATTTACAACTAAAATATTATTTTTATGATATTTTTCATAAAGTTCATTAAATTGAGTAAATAAATCTGTATCTATGAGTATAACATATAATTCATCAATATTACCGTATTTAACTATCCATTCACACATGTTATGGGCTTCTTCAAAAACGTTATCTTGATGTCCACCATTTGTATATGTTATTTTTGCAAAAATCCATCCATTAACTTTACCTGTAATCTGTGCATCAAATGATTTTAAACAATCGTTTTTCTTTAATCCGCTTTTTTTATATTCTTCTTTGTTTAAAATTTTACCGCATTTAGTTGGACGCGCATCAGTAGTTGATAAATTTATAATATTTACACCACATTGTTCTGTTGTTTCATTACATTTTTCCAATAAAAAGTGTTCATCTATAGTTCCTTGTCGTGAAGCATTTTTACTTATATGTGCTGCAGATATTTTTGCAAAGTGAATATTTTTTCTACATTCTAACATAAATTCTTCAAATGTCAATGATAAATCTTCTAAAGAACGTGTTAATTCTTTCATATTACATATAGCGTTTAATTCATATCTAGTAGTATTTATGTTATTTAGTAATCTTAACACTTTTTCATTATTACTTTTTTGACGACTTTCACGCAAATCTTTGCAATCCAATTCAATTGGTGTAATCATTTTTCGTAATAAATGAAATGTATAACTTGTAAATTTTTTCAATTTTATATTAAAAAATAATAATATATGAAAAGATTAATAATAATTTTAATAATAATTAATAATAATTAAATATATTATTAGGTGGTTTTGTTTTTCTAATTTTATTGTGTTTTTTAGACGATTTTATTTCACCAAATAATAATTTATTTATTTCTCTACTATTTTTTCTTTTATTTCTACTTTCAGATGTCATATTCATTAAATAAGATTGTTTATTATTCATTTTTAAAATAGATCTTAATTTATTAGATTCGGTAATTGTAATATTTAAAGGAAATGAAGATGGATTATTTATAATTGATTCATCTTCTGAATGGTTTATTTCTTGATAACAATCATTTTTCAAATTATGTAAATAATGTATTCTGTCAACAACATTTTTTCTTAATTCACTATTTAGTTTAATACAATGTGTAATGATTATAAATTTATATTGTGTTGCATTAGTTAAATCTTTTTGTAATTCTTTTAAATTTTTTTCAATACTTTTGAATTGTTCATATCTATCTTCTATTTCATAATCAATACCAAGAATATAATCAATATTTTCTTTTACTAAAGAAGTAATTAGAGTAGATGGATTCACACATTTTTCATAATAATAATCTTTTATTTGGATTGAGTTATAAAGAGAGATATTGGAAGAAGCACTGGAAGCAATTTCATTAATGGACATTTTGATAAACTTGTTATAGGATAAACGTTGTTGTAGAGAAAATAGAATGATATATATATTTCAATTTTATTATTGAATAATTAGTAAATGATAAAATTGAATTAGTTTAAACAATATATTATATTATAAAAAAGAATCATGTTATCATCAAACGAAATGAATTTGGCAAATAAATATCAACAAAAGACAGATAAACAACACATCTTGGATAATCCAGATACATATATTGGTTCAGTAGAAATTGTTGATTCAGATTTATATATTTTCTCTACAAATGAAGAATCCAATATTAAAATTGTAGAGAAACAAATACAATATATTCCAGCGTTATTTAAACTATTTGATGAAGGAATTGTGAATTGTAGAGATCATGCAATCAGGATGGAAAAAGCAGTTAAGGAAGACCAAGAAAATAATTTGCCAGTTAAAAATATAGATATTACAATTCAAGAAGATACAATTACAATGTTTAATGATGGAAATGGTATTGATGTAGAGAAACACCCAGAAACACAAGTATGGATTCCTGAAATGATATTTGGTCATTTAAGAACATCAACTAATTATGATAAATCAGAGAAAAAAATTGTTGGAGGAAAAAATGGTTTTGGATTTAAATTAGTATTGATTTGGTCGTCTTATGGAATGATTGAAACAGTTGATCATATAAGAGGATTAAAATATGTTCAAGAATTCAAAGAGAATTTAACTATTATTTGTCCACCAACAATTACAAAATGTAAATTAAAACCATATACAAAAATAACATTTAAACCAGATTATACTAGGTTAGGAATTAGTGGATTAACAGAAGATATGATGAATTTGTTAAAAAGAAGAGTATATGATATAGGAGCAGTAACTGATAAAAATATTAAAGTGAAATATAATTCTCAATTGGTACCGGTAAAGAATTTTATTCAATATATTGATTTATATATAGGTTCTTCAACAAAGGTATATGAAACAAATGGAGAAAGATGGGAATATGCATTAGCGTTATCTCCAACACATGAATTTATTCAAATAAGTTTTGTAAATGGAATTCATACATCAAAAGGTGGGAAACATGTAGAATATATATTGGGACAGATAACAAGAAAGTTAGTTGAATTTATTGAAAAAAAGAAAAAGATAAAGGTAAATATGACAAGTATAAAAGAACAATTAATTTTATTTATTCGTTGTGATATTGAAAATCCCTCATTTGATAGTCAAACAAAAGATTACATGAATACACCATCAAATAAATTTGGTTCAAATTGTGTAGTTACAGATAAATTTATAGAGAAAGTAGCAAAGATGGGAATAATGGATGCTGCGTGTGCAATTACTGAATTAAAAGAACACAAGGCAGTAAAAAAGATGGATGGACATAAAACAAAAAATGTAAGAGGAATACCAAAATTGGTAGATGCAAATTGGGCAGGAACAGAAAAATCTAAAGAAACAATGATTATATTATGCGAAGGAGATTCTGCAAAAGCAGGAATTGTTTCAGGGTTATCATCAGAAGATAGAAATATAATTGGTGTTTATCCAATGAAGGGAAAAATAATGAATGTAAGAGGAGAAACACAAAAAAAGATATCTGATAATAAAGAGATTACAGATATTAAAAAAATATTAGGATTAGAAATAGATAGAGAATATGAAACGATAGAAGATATACATAAAAATTTAAGATATAGTAAGGTGATATTTATGTGTGATGCAGATTTGGATGGAAATCATATAAAAGGATTAGGAATTAATTTATTTCATACAATTTGGCCATCCTTGATGAAAATACCAGGATTTATTTCATTTATGAATACACCTATTTTGAAAGCAAAAAAAGGAGAAAAAGAGTTGGCGTTTTATAATGAAGGAGAATATCAATCCTGGAAAAGCGAACAATCTGTCTCTACATTAAATCAATGGAAAATTAAATATTACAAGGGTCTAGGAACGAGTACTGGAAAAGAATTTCGTGAATATTTTAAAGAGAAAAAGATTGTTGGTTTTGAGATGGGAGAAGAATCTGAAGATACAATAGATAAAATTTTTAATAAAAAGAGAGCAGATGATAGAAAGGAATGGTTGAGAAATTATGATAGACTGTCATATTTAAATACATGCAATTCTTCTATTAAATATGAAGAATTTATTAATAAAGAATTAATTCATTTTTCAAAATATGATTGTGATAGAAGTATTCCAAATATAATGGATGGATTAAAGATAAGTTTAAGAAAAATATTATTTTCTGCATTTAAAAAAAATTTAACAACAGAGATAAAAGTTGCACAATTTTCAGGATATATATCAGAACATTCTTGTTATCATCATGGTGAAGCATCATTAAATGCAGCGATTATAGGAATGGCTCAGAATTTTGTTGGTTCTAATAATATTAATTTGTTTATGCCAAATGGGCAAATGGGAACTAGATTAATGGGTGGTCAAGATTCAGCATCAGAGAGATATATTTATACTCAATTAAGTAAAATAACAAGATGTATATTTTCATTCAAAGATGATGATATATTGACATATTTAAATGATGATGGAACACAAGTAGAACCTATATATTATGCTCCTATTATTCCAATGGTATTGGTAAATGGTTCAAAAGGTATAGGAACAGGATTTAGTACAAATATTTTGTGTTATAATCCATTAGATATTATTCTCTACTTGAAAAATAAAATATTAAAAATAACAAATAATATACAATTTGTTCCATATTATGATGGTTTTCAAGGAGAAATAATTCAAGTGAATGAAGATCATTTTATAGTGAAAGGAAAGTATGAGATAGTAGGAATAGATAAAATAAGAATTACCGAATTACCAGTTGGATTTTGGACGAATGATTTTAAAGAGTATTTAGAAGAGTTATCAGTTGTTGTAGATTCAAAGACAGGAAAAAAAATAATTCCAATTGTGAAAGATTATGATGATATGAGTAAAGATACGACAATAGACTTTACAATTACATTACAAAAAGGTAAATTGGAAGAATTGGGAGATGAAGGAATATATAAACAATTTAAATTAATTTCTTCAATGACGACAACAAATATGCATTTATTTGATGCAGAAGATAAATTAAAGAAATACTCATCAATTGTAGAGATTATTGATGATTATTTCTTAAAGAGATTAGAAATGTATAGCATTAGAAAACAATATTTAATAAATCATGTAGAAAAAGAATTGTTATTATTAAAAAATAAAGTAATGTATATTCAAGAAAATTTAGATGGAACAATTGATTTGAGAAAGAAAAGTAGAGAAGAGATAAATAAAATGTTGAGTGATAAAAAATATGAATTAATTAATGATGATTATAAATATTTAATTAAAATGCCGATGGATTGTGTTACAGAAGAGAATGTTTTAAAAATAGAAAATGAATATAAAACAAAGAATGATGAATTAATTGTATTAATAAATACAACAGCTGAAGAAATGTGGTTATCAGAATTAAAAGTATTGGAAGAAGAATATATTCTTTTTAAAGAAGAGAAAGAACGAATGTTTGATTCTTCTAAAGTTCCTTTAAAAAAGAAAAGTAAAAAAGTAAAAAAAGTATTAGAATTTTAATTTATCTTAAAGAACTAATACACATAGAATATAATAACCTATAAGTAAGATAAATAAGAAGATAACTTATTGTAAGTGAAATGGTGGTAACATAAGTTGTAAAATGTATATTTTTTTGTGTGAATAAGTAAAAGAAACTAAATATAGAGAATAGAACAGTAATAAAGGCAATAATACACAAGATATAAAAGTAGAGACAATATTGTTTAGGTAATGTACCAAAAACTTGATTAGAAAAACTAGTGGTGGATGTTGTCATCATTATATTATATATATATATAATATAATTTGTTAAACCCAATTATGGAGAATTAATTGTTTATCATTATTATTTGCTAAAATAGGAGGAGAAAGAGGAGTATACATTGTTGATACATCTACTAAATATTTGGTATAACCTTTTGCTTCACCATACACTTGTGGAATACAATAATCTAATACAATTTTATTTAATTGTTGTATTTGCATATTAATATTGGTTGGTTGATTTGCTGCGTGTTGTAAAAAAATAGATCTCATTATTATTTTTAACGTATCTTCATCTTGATTTGAAATAACAAATCGTCCGGAAGACTTGTTATATACGCCTTTTCTTATTGCGTTTTGAATGTAACAAATATTATTATGTGAAAAAAATGTATTTGATAAAGGAGTATTATTCCATAATCCTTCAGTTGGATTACGAAATGTAGTGCATTGATTTACAGGGATTTTATCATACATTTGAAATTGGTCAAAAGAATTAGGAGGGTTGCATGTTAAAATATTCACTCTTCCATTTGTTCTTGAAATATGTTGATTCATTAAATTATAATAATAAAAAAATATGTATAATTTATACATATGGCTAATTTTCAAATGACTACGTTAAAAATTGCTGGGATTGTTTTATTAATAATTATATTACTTTTAGCATTAATATTATATTTTCCTGGTAATTCACAAGTATGGCCACCAATGATTCCAAATTGTCCTGATTATTTTGAAGATGTAAATGGTGATGGATCAAATTGTATAAATACACATAATATAGGATCACCTGTGGTGAGTAGTGAAAATTTTACAGTTGCTCCATATATAGGTACAAATGGTAATTGTGCAAAATATAATTGGGCAACAACAAATAATTTGACATGGGATGGAATTACTTATGGTGTTCAAAATCCATGTGAATTATTAAATAATTAATAATATTTAGTATAACAAATAATTTACTCTTCATATAAAAAACGTGTTAAATAATTTAATTCTTTAGATACATAATTTTTACTTAAATTTTTACGTTTTATTGAAAATATATTTTGTGAATAAAAAGATTGATTTATATTAATAACTGAATTATATTTAAAATTTTTATCAACAAGATAACGAATTATATTATTTTCTAAAGAATCATTCATATTATTGGATATAAAATCAATTAAATCAGGAATTAGATTATTTTTAATTTCAATTGGAAAATCATTAATCTCATTTGAAATACAATGTCCCCAAAAATCAACATTTTTTCTCATTTCATTAATTGTATTTTGAAAAGGAATAATCCCATGAATTGGAAAGAGAATACTATCATTTAATAATAAAATCCATTCATATTTATTTTTAGTAGAGATGTGATGTAATCCATCTAACCACCCCTGACAATAAGTTTTATTATCATTATTTTTTATAAAATTTACATTAAATGGTAATGTTGATAAATCAATATTATATAATGATGTACAAGATGTGTAAAATAAAATATCATAACCTAAATATATTAATGTTTTTATTCCTTGAATAACATAATCTGCAATAATATTATTTGAATCATTATGAGAGTATATTACACAATTTATATTATTATTATTTGTTTTTGGAAATAATATTAAATTTTCTGCATTACCATATACTTTATAATATGATTTATTATTAATAAATTTTGAATTGTTAATTTTTAATAAATCATAATTATATTCAATAGGTAAATTATCATATATACATTCTTGATTTAATTTGTTATAAATAAATTGATTACAATAATTATTTAATACAGGTAAAGAATTATGTTCTTGGTCTGTTTTCCAAATATTTCTAATAAATACTGTATTTTTTAAATTGTCATTATTTTTATGATAAAATTCTTCTCTATTATTTTCATTTAGTATATTTGTGTTTATATTAAATTTATTTGGATAGTATAAGCAACAAATATTATAATTATTTAATAATAAGATTCTTGATAAACCACAATCACCTGTTAATATTTCATCTCGCTTTGATTTTTTTGGACCTATAACTGTATTATAATAAAATGGAATTTCGTTACGATTGCATTTAGAATTAGAATAAATACTTTCAACTTGTGTATTTAATAGTAAATTAATAATAAATTCATTTATTTTAATAAATGTAAAGTGACAAGATAATGAATGTCCAGGATTCGGATTATATTTATCAAATGTATTAATATATGGTGAACAAGCAACAGCTTGACATTTTATCATTTTATCATAAAATGGATCTAACCAATGAGAGGTGGTATTTTCATCCATAAAAGGACCATTTGTGTTTGAATTTAATAAACATAAATAATCATATTGTTTCCAAAGAGGTGTATTATTTTTATTTTCAATATATTTAATACCTTCATACCAAGAATTATAATTATCATTTTTTACTTCGGAAATAACATGTATATTATCTTTTGTTGGTATTTGTACTTCACATTGGTATCCATTAATTACAAAAATATATGTAATATTTAAATCTTTCCATTTTTTTTCATTTAAACCATATTTTATAAAAAAAGAAAGATTTTGTTGATTTTTTTGTTCATTTTTTTGTTCATTATAAGAGTATATAATACATATTTTGGATTCATTAATATCTTTTAAATCTAAATTATGTATTTGTTGTGGTTCTGGTTGTGGTTGTGGTTGTGGGTGTGGTTGTGGGTGTGGTTGTGGTTGTGGTTGTGGTTGTGGTTGTGGTTGTGGTTGTGGTTGTGGTGGTTGTGATTGTTGTGGTTGTTGTGGTTGTTGTGGTTGTTGTGGTTGTTGTGGTTGTTGTTGTTGTTGTATTATTCTTTGTTGTATTATTCTTTGTTGATTTATTTTTTGTTGGATTAGTTTTTTATATAATAATTTTTGTAATTCTTGTTGTTGTTGTTGTTGTTGTTGTTGTACATTATTAGTAGTATTTAATTTTGAACCATTAGATAATACAATATTACGAACATTTTTTCTGTTAGGTGGTTTCATATTTTTCATTTGTATATATAATTTACATAATATTTTATAAATTTTTCGTTAATAATTATATATTTATACGTATAAATATAAATATATAAAAAAACGATTATTAAATTAGGATGGAAAAATTAGAATTAAATAAATTATTAAATAGAATAAATGAAGAACAAAATCTAAAAACTTATTTAAAAAATTTTGAATTAAACAAGCATGATTTGACATCAAAGAATAATATTTATTTATATGGTGAATCAGGAACTGGAAAAACAACTTTTGTAATGAATATATTAAAAGAACTAAATTACGATGTGGTAAAATATGATGCAGGAGATGTAAGAAATAAATCTATTATTGAAAATATAACAAAACATAACATGTCAGATAAAAATATAATGAGTTTATTTAATAAAAAAGCAAAAAAGATAGCAATTGTAATGGATGAGATAGATGGAATGAATAATGGTGATAAAGGAGGAATTAATTCTTTGATAAAAATAGTAAGACCAAAGAAAACAAAAAAACAAAAGTTAGAAGAAAATACAATGAATCCAATAATATGTATAGGTAATTATCATATAGACAAAAAAATAAAAGAATTAATGAAAGTGTGTAATGTGATAGAATTAAAACCGCCTACATATGAACAAATGAATGAAATTATTTCTCTATTAATGCCTAAACTAGAGAAAAACATGAAAAAAAATATTACTAGTTTTATTCAAAATGATTTAAAAAAATTAATAAATATTTACGAAATATATATACATAATTCAGATATATTAAAAAATGATATATTTAATAATATATTTGAAAAAAAATCAATTAATGATGATACTAAAAATATAACTAATAATTTATTTAATAATAATTATGATATTGCAAATCATAATTATATTATTAACGATACAGACCGAACCATTATAGGATTATTATGGCACGAAAATGTAATTGATTATATATCAAAAGAAGAGAATCAAAAAGTTATTTCTTTTTATTTAAAAGTATTGGATAACATGTGTTTTTCAGATTATATAGATAGAATTACATTTCAAAAACAAATTTGGCAATTTAATGAAATGACTTCATTAATTAAAACATTTTATAATAATAAAATATTTCATGAACATTTTCAATTAAAACCAAAAATATCAGAAATAAGATTTACAAAAGTTTTAACTAAATATTCAACTGAATATAATAATTATATTTTTATACAAAATTTGTGTCAATTACTAAATATGGATCAAAAAGATTTATATACATTTTTTTTAAACTTGAAAGAAAATTATCAAGAAAATTATATTTATTCTTTGTTTGAAAATTATGAAATTAATAAATTAGATATTAATCGTTTTTTTAGATTTTTAGATAAATATATTTTAGAAAATGCAATTGGTGTTAGTGAAAAAAATATCGTTGAAGAAGAATCACTTGACGATCTTTCTATAGATGATAATTTTGATTAAAAGTGATAATCATTAATTTCTTTTTTGAAAATATTTAAAAGCATTATTTTTTCATGATTAGTCAATTGATGATCAATCAAAAATTGTAATAGTTTATACATAGTTTGATACTTTTGTAGTTGGATTACATCTTTTGTATATTGAATTTTATCTTCTTCTGTCTGGATGTCTTTATGAAGTTTTATTTCTTCTTTACTCATTTCCAAATCAAACTCACTCCCATAATTTATATCATATATAATTGTTTTATTTGAAGTCAATTTATTAAAAAATCCTCTAAGAAAATGATTCTTAATCAATCCACTTGTATATGAGATCATAATAATAAATAATATTTTAAACAACATTATTTATTATTAATATAACAACTATTTATATTGTTATTATTAATGAATAATTACATCTAAACCTGAATGTTCTTGAACAATCAAATCAGGCATTTCTTCTTTATAAATAAAATTAAATTTATAAGACAACATTTGTTGCTTTCTCTTTTCATACCATTTATTTTTATCTTCTTGTGATATAACAATACCATGATGTCTTTCAAATTGTTCTGGATTATTATAAAATAATACAATTGGTTCGCGTGCTTTTTTATTTTCACCAGTACAAATTACTACTTTAAAATATAAATCTTCATCAAAAGAACCTACTTTATGAATAATATTTTTTTTTGCATTATCTGGTTGAAAATTTTTACCAATCAATACATATTTATCAGTTAATTTAGAATATCCATATATATACTCTGTCCCAAACTGAGCATTTTTTATAGAATTTCCTTGTTGTCCAGAAGTATAACACTTTATTTTATATACAACAGTCTTTTGTTTATCCATATCATATTTATATCTTTTCAAATAATGTATATTCTTTTTTTCAATAAATAAATCCTTAATAGTTTTATTTTCTTTTTCTTTTACAGAAGATGTTTCTGAGTAGTAATCATCACCAATAAAATATTCAACCATTTCAATTCTTTGTATTTTTAATCATTAAAATGTATTTAAATTATTTTCTAATACAGATACTCTCGTTTTTAAGTCTATATTATCTTTCATTAAAATATGAATTAATTGTTTATGTTCTTGTATTTGTTTTTCTAATTGTTTATTTACATTATTCTGTTGTTCCATATTTTGAATCATTTGGTTTTGAAACATTTGTGTCTTTTTATCATTTATTTCTTTTATTTTATTTAATACTTCTGGTTTATTCTCTACCTTTCCAAAATCATATTTAGATAAAATATCATCTATATGAATCATAAAAAAATCTTTTATATATTCATTCTTGATAAAATCATCAATTGTTTTATTAGATAAATTCATATATTTATTTTTTGGTTGATTTAATAATTCTTTTTTATCAAATGAATTATGAATATGAGAAAACACTAATATTGTTTTTAATGAATCCAATTGAATCAATGGAATTGTATAATTCTTTAAAAAATGTTTTTCTTCTGCTAATACTGCATTATCATCAAATGATGTTTGATTTAATAATTCTCTTCTAAATGCAAAAGTTGCTGCAGTTGAATGATTGGGACCATAAGGACCAAATTGATACATTTGGTTTATATGTTTAAAATATATATTCATTTCACTAGAACCTGCAATTAAATATGACGGATTATTTTTTAATGTCTCTACTGCATGACTTACACGTTCAGGAGGATAATAATCATCATCATCCATATAAACTATAAATTGTCCTGATGCTTTTTCATGCATAATATTTCTCTTTTTTCCTAATGATAATTTTGTTTCATATTTAAAATATTTTACTTGTGGAATATGTTTCACCAAATCTTCTATTTTATCTGTTCCATCATCTATTATTATCCATTCCATCTTATCTAATGGGTATGTTTGAGAAAGAAAACATTTTATAATTACATCATAAAACGGTCTTCTATTAAATGTTGGTGTACATATACTTACTTCCGGTTTTGATTTTTTTTTATTTACCATTTATTTAAATAATAATTGTTTATTTAAATAAAAATTTTTTATAAAAAATATTATTTTTTATATCCCATCATCCATTCAATACTATTCATTATTAATGTTGCAACATCAAACGCTTCATAATTAAATTTATCTCTTACATCAGAACTATCTCCAAAACTAGCTGGACAACTTAATGTTTTTCTATTATACATTTTATAATCTTCTTTTTTTAGTACAATCATAGAATCATTTTTTAATCCATTTGTTTTATAATAATTAATTGCCCAGTTAGAAAACATTCCATTTTTATCAGGATTATCCGTATTTATTAATGTATTATTGAAGTATCCACAAATAAATAGTAATACTATAAATATAAGCATTGTTCCAAAATTAGTACCTTGCATAGTAATTACTTTACAATAAAATAAATCATACACAAAAACAATTAATAATATTAATAAAATAGATGTTTGTTTATATTTTAGTCCTTTAAGAAATGTTTTAAAAGAATATATTTCTTCTCTTTGTTCATTTTCATTTTTAATAGTAGCAGTAAAAAATAATGGTAATATAAATATTATAAACATTATTAAAAAAGAAGCATATCTTACAAATATTCCGTATACAAAAAATAATGAAAAAGCAGCAAAAAATACTAAAATCAAATAAATAACTGCACCTAAAAATAGAAGTAGTTTCATCGTATAAAAAACTAAATCTGTTTTATTAATTGCATCACCATATGTATAAAATATAAAAAAGATATATAATCCAATTTGTATAAAATAATAAATTACAAAAATACCAAAAAATAATAATGATATAAAATCAAGTATATAATAAATGATTCCAATAACTACATTCATTGGTAAAATTAAAAATAATATGGATGGTAATAATAATAATGATGTTTCTAAAAAAGATGTTGGAAATATATATGTTAAATAATAAAATAAACTACCAAAAACAACATCATACAAAAATATAGCCAATACAAATAATCTACGAATAATATCAAGAGGTAGTTCTACAAATGAAAAAAATAATACACCACCAATAAATGTCCAAATAGATGCATTACCATACATTAATGTAAAAAATTCATCACTTAATGAATAAAAAGTAGTCTTATTTGGATCCTGATCTTCATTATTTATATTAAGATATTGAATTAAATCTTGTATTTGTGTATATTTTTTTAAAAAATCATTTGTGGGTGTTAATAACCAATCTACATTTTTTTTATAATCAAAATGAATTAATTTTCCATAGTCAATACTACAAATAGATGGTTCTTCGTTTTCATCGTTATTTTCACCTTTAAATGTATTTTTTATACATGCATTTAAACTCTGTAAAAATGATATTTGGTCAGCAATAATATAATTATTATCATCTGCTGGGTCGCCTGTAGCGTATATAAACTTATTTATTTCTTCAGTATTTTCGTATGGTTCAGTATTAGGTTCTGCAAATGGAGAACAATATCCATTTCTTAAATTCACTATGCCACTTAAAATACCAGACCTACCTATTAAAGAATTATAAACTAAAGGAGCACCTAATAAAATAATACTTGCTATTATTATCAATACATGATATGCATATACTTCATAAAAAGATAATACTTGTTCTGAAGCAGGTCTTTTTTTAGAATCAATCAAATTAGTTGTTTCATCATTCCCTGTTGGTTCATCTGACATTATAATTTTAAAGAATATATTATAATTATATAAACTATTTATGTAGGAATATTTACATAAATCTAAACGATGTAAAATCAGTGTTTAATTGTGAAAAGATATAATTATAATAACAAATAATTATATGAATTATAAATATATAAATAATGTAATTCTTGTTTTTTTATTATTTATTATTTTATTAAATATGGTTTCTCTAAAAGAAGGATATGATAATTATAGTCATACAGTAAATTTACCAATTAATACTAAATATTCGTGCAAAAATATGTGTGGTCCCCAAGCAACTTGTAGTATAACTGGAGAACAATGTACTTCCGATATAGATTGTTATGGTTGTCGTCCTATAAAAAAGAAGAGAAAAAATAAGTTGAATAAAAAGAATGACAATGTAATTCCATTTGATGATAATGGTAAATTAACAGATATGACACCATCTGAATCAGTATTGACTAGTGATATTGGAACAAACGCTTATTATTTTGAGAATAAAATTAATAGTCCTGCTTTAAATTATAACAAAGGAATTAATACATGGAGAGAAACATATAATCAAGAAAAACTATTATATGACAAAAGATATAATCCATCTATTTATTTTACTCAATTTATTCCTAATTATACTGCAAAACCAACATTAACTGGTGAATTTATGATTGTGGGTCCGTATGCTTCTAATGCAACTATTTTATAATTAACTTGCATATAATAATCCACAATTTCCTCCAATAAAATTAACCACATTATATCTTTCTTCAAAAACAACCATGTTATAATAATAATCATATATTCTCCATGTAGGTTTATTAATACCAATAACATTTCCTGTTTGTGGATCACAAATAACTAAACTTTGTGCATTTGGATCAATAGGTGGAATAATTGTTACTGTTTCTAATTCAATATCGGTAAAACGACTCATATTCATTGCTCCACTTGGTTGTAATTCTAAATTAGATGAATTCATGCAAAAATTATATACATATAATCCATCTTTTCCTGAACCAGATGTTCTAGTATATTTCTCTATATAATTATATATACCAGCTGGTTGTTGATTTTCTCTATAAATACCATCAAGTAATATTCCCAGTGTAATTAATATATTTCTTGTATTTTCAAAATTATAATTTCCAGTAATCATCCATCCAGTTAAAAACCCATCTGTATTTACACCAGGTCCTACCTCTACTGTTTGATTGCTTCTTTCCACAGACCATGAACCACTTGTAGGTCCTTGTATCAAGTCTTGAGGCAAATAATTATAAGGCCAATTTGTATAATTACTCCATTCATTTCTTAAATTTACATCACTTCTTTGAAAATAAAACATCCAATCTACAATCATTCCAATTGAATCAATAGATGTACGATTTGATCCAGTAACATTATAAAATATTTGTTCTCTTACTTGTTTGAATAAATATTTTTGTTCTTGTAAAGCAAATAATCTTGATTCTTCATTTGAAAGAAATGCATATGTACAAATTAAATGTATATCTGCATTCCATAGTGTACGTGTATCAATATAAGATTGAACACCTAATTCAATATCAGGTGGAGTTTGAAGAAAACGATACATTTGCATATAATATAAATTAAAGTTAGGAGCAACATAAGGAAAATTATTTACAGTGTCATACACATCACGAATTTGAAATAATTCTTGGATAGGACGCATCGTAATATTAATATGTAATTCATTATATTGTAGAGAAATAAGTGGGAACGCCATTTGACTTTTTAAGTTAAACCATGCGTTTAGAGGAATATATAAAATATTACCTCTTATACTAGGTTCTGCGCCAACGGAACTTGTGGTATAATAAGAATTAGGATAAGAATTCACTCTTGTTCCTGAATTTGCAGGATTATACAATTCAGGAATATGACCAATCATTTTAAAAAATAATTCTTTTTTATCTGCTGAAAAATCTCTTAAAACTGAATTTAATATATATGCTCCTGAAAATTCTTGAATTGTTTGATTACCACATGTTATTGTTATTTTAGAAATCATTTGTGCTCCCAAATATTCAATCCATTTAAATTCATAAGGAATCCATTGATTTCCATTTTCTTCTGTAGGTGGAACAATACAACTCCAAATGTTAGGTAATTCAACTGATAAATAACAATCCATTAATAAATCTGCATATCTTGGTATTTTAAATGTGAAATTAGATTCTTCTGTTAATCTTAATGTTTTAGAACCATCAAAATCTACTCTAAACTTTTGTAATCCAAAATTAGTGTATTTAGAATAGGTTGACTTGAAAAATGTTTTTGATGGATTGCCATTTAAAATAATATTTTGTTGTCCTTCACTTACTAATTGCATTAAACCACCAGGCATTATAAATATATAATATACTAATTATTTAACTTTATTGTTAATAAAAGAATAATATAATCATTTATAATAATAAGTATAATATGGGAAATACATTGTCTAATATAGTAAATATAACTAGTGAAGAACGTGATAGACAAGTTCAACCAAATGCATTAGATAAATTATTCGGAAAAACAGAAGAAGATAAGATTAAGTATCGTAGGGCAACTGAATTATCAGGAAATACATATCATGGCACAACTCCATTAACCCAAATAATTTTTTATATTATAGTATTTATTGTTATGGGATTAGTATTTCTTATTAGTTGGGTTATTAAAAAAGCAAAAACTTCTTCTAAAAATGTAAATAGAAAAATAAATTCAATGCCTTTAACTACTCCAACCAAAGATGAAAATACAACAATAAAAGATTCAACTGATGATGATCCAACTGGTATGGGTTTATCAGGAACATATTCGTTAAGAGATTATTATGTATTCTCATCATATAATTCATGTAATAATAATAATACTACAATGAATAATAATGTAGATACCCAATCATTAAAAAATGTTATTTCACAAGGAGTAAGATTATTAGATTTTGAAATATATTCATTAGAGAATGAACCAATTGTTGCAACATCAAGCATTCCAAATAATTATTATATAAAAGAATCAAATAGTTCTGTTCCATTTAGAAATGTCTTTGATACAATTATAAACACAGCATTTAATATCTCTACATGTCCTAATCCAACAGATCCATTATTTGTTCAATTAAGAATACAAAGCACAAATCAAAAAATGTTTTCTAACATGGCAGTAATTATAAAGAATTATGAAAATAGTGGTTATATCTTGGGTCCTGAATATAGTTTTGAATATCAAGAATGTAAGGATTCAAATGGAAAATTAGATTGTTCTATAAGAAATATAACATCACAATCCTTGAATAAATTTAAAAGTAAAATTATCATAATGATTGATAAACGAAATACAAATGTATTGGATAATAAAGATTTAATGGAATTTTGTAACATGACAACTAGTTCTACTACTTGTAGATTATTAACTAATTATGATATGAGAAATTCACCAGACCAAAATGAGTTGATAGAATTTAATAAAAAGAGCATGTCAATTGTTACCCCTGATGTAGGAGCAAATCCATCAAATCCAAGTATTTCAACATCTAATTTATTAGGAATTCAAATGACGGCAATAAATTTTTCAAATGAAGATGAAATGTATGATAAAACAGTAAATTTTTTTAGTGATAATGGAACTGCTTTTGTATTGAAACCTGAAAATTTACGTTATAGACCAATGTATATAGCAATTCCAAATGATCCACCAGCAAGTTATTCTTTTGCACCAAGAGACATTAGTAGTAGATATTATAATTTTAACATATAATAATAATAAAATATTTTTTTATTATATGAAATCATTTAAATGTGAAAAGGGAATAACATTAGAAGATTGTGAATTAGCAATCTTGCGTATGGCAGTAGATAATGCAGAAGAAAAAGAAGGGAAGGCGATTGTAAATTCACCAGAAATAAAAAAAATAATAAGTATAGTGGAAGAATTTTTAAAGAAAAAAAAACTAGTTGCATATGGTGGAACAGCAATTAATTCTATTCTTCCTATAGAAGACCAATTTTATAATAAAGACACAGAAATACCAGATTACGATTTTTTTTCTCCAAATGCATATCAAGATGCAAGAGATTTAGCAGATATTTATTATAATAAAGGATTCCAAGAAGTTGAAGCAAAAAATGGTATTCATGAAGGAACTTACAAAGTATTTGTAAATTTTATACCAGTTGCAGATATTACTTTATTAGATAAAAGTATTTTTCAAGTATTAAAAAAAGATGCAATTAGTAAAGGTGGAATATTGTATGCACCTCCTAATTTTTTAAGAATGTCAATGTATTTAGAATTATCAAGACCTGCTGGTGATGTAAGTAGATGGGAAAAAGTATTAAAAAGAATTACTTTATTGAACAAAAATTATCCATTAAATGCAAAAAATTGTGGAAAAGTAGATTTTCAAAGAAAGATGGAAAATACAAAAAATGTGGATGCTATTTATGACACAATTAGAGATACATTTATTAAAGAAAAAGTTATATTTTTTGGTGGTTATGCAATATCATTATATTCAAGATATATGCCTAATAAATTAAAACATAAATTTAAAAAATATCCTGATTTTGATGTATTATCTACCGAACCTTTAAAAACAGCAGAATTAGTTAAAATGACATTAAATAATATTGGAATTAAAAATGTATCCATTATTAAAAAAGAAAAAATAGGTGAAATTATTTCTCTACATTATGAGATAAAAGTAGAAAAAGATACTGTTGCATTTATTTATGAACCATTAGCGTGTCATAGTTATAATGTAATTAATATCAATGGAAATTCTGTTAAAATTGCAACAATAGATACTATGTTGAGTTTTTATTTAGCATTTTTATATTCAAATAAAGATTATTACGATATTGACCGTATTTTATGTATGTCTCAATATTTATTCAGAGTTCAACAATTAAATAGATTGAAACAAAAAGGTTTATTAAAACGTTTTAGTGTAGATTGTTATGGACATCAAGAAACATTAGAAGAAATGAGAGCAAAGAAAAATAAATTATTTTTATCTTTAAAAGATAAAAAAGGTACAAAAGAATACGAAATGCATTTTATGAAATATAGACCAATTGATATAGATATGAATGATGAACAACATTCAAAATCATTAAATATTTCATCAACAAAATCATTAAAAAAATCGTCAAGAAATTCATCAAATATTTCATCAAGAAATTCATCAAATGATTCATTTAAAAATTCATATAATATTTCGTCAAAAACAAAATCCTTCAACACAAATTATACAAAAAAAAGAAAAAGAGGAAGAGGTGGATTATTTCTCTAGATTAATCAGAATATAATATTTCACCTTCTTTTTCATTAATATGAATAAATAATGATAATATATAGTAAATAATTCCAAATAAAATACTCATAAATAAATTTCCATAAATATTTATATTTCCGTCTCTAAAAAATAAAATTGGAACATAAGTTATTAATAATTTTTTAACATATGGTAATTGTAATAAAAAATATACCATTGCTAATAATACTGACATTTGTAATTCATTATATGTATTTTCAAACATGCACAAATAACTTTTTGCTTTATGTATATTTTCTCTAAAGTTATTTTCTTCAACATCTTCTTCTTCTTCAATAAAATTATTATTATTTGATTGTGGAATATATTCTTGTTGAACTTGATTATCTAATTGTTGTGTTTTATTAATAGGAATATCTCTTGATTGTAATTGTGTTGCACCAGTTATACTTGCTTGTTGAATACCAGAAACTAATTGATTAATAGTCGTTTGGTCTAAAGAAACATTTGAAATTGGATTATTTAATTTCGTATCTTGCCCAGCAATATTATCTGTAATATTAAATTGGATGTTTTGATTTGATGTTGTCGGTAAATCAAAAATATTTGTTGTTGTTGATGCCATTTATATTTATAATATGAATTATAAATATAATTATGACGAATTAGTATTTATTGATACATTTTTCTTTGCATTATCACATTTTGTTGAAACTAAACTATATTTATAACATTTTCCATCTTGTTTATATATTTTATTCTCTACTTCATTCAAATCAGGAGCATAAAATACAATACATTCATTATCTTTACACACTTCTCTAAAAATAGTTGCCAATCCTAATCCTAATAAAATAGACATAACATATTTACCTGTATTTGTTTTAACAAATTTTGATATGTTTATCGTCATATAAATTAAAGTATAAAATAAATATTTATAAAATATAAATGATGTATTAAAAAATTGATTAATAATATAAATAATATTAATTAATTATAAATAACATGGATTTAATGAAAATGAAAAAAGAAGAATTATTGAGTAAATGCAATGAATATGGAATTAAAAAAGTGAAATCTAAAACAAAAAAGCAATTAATTGCTTTATTAGAAGAACAATTAAATAATTTAATTGTTTCTAATGAACCCACTAAAAAAGAAGAGACAAATGATTCATTGGATCTTTCATGTTATAAATTTATTGATTTGTTTTGTGGAATAGGTGGGTTTCATCAAGCATTACATAAAATGGGTGCTCAATGTATATTGGCGTGTGATATTGACAAGAGTTGTAGAGAAGTGTATACAGATAATTATGGTATTGAACCTGTAACAAATGTAAAAGATATAAATGAAAAAACAATGGATGATTTTGATATTTTATGTGCAGGGTTTCCGTGCCAATCGTTTAGTAACGGTGGTAAAAAAAAATGTTTTGATGATGAAAGAGGATTATTATTTGATGAAATTGTTCGTATTGCAAAAGAAAAGCAACCAAAATTTATGTTTTTAGAAAATGTAAAACATATATTAAAAGTAAGTAATGGTGAAGTAATAACATATATTAAAAATAAAATATCTTTGTTGGGTTATAATTTACAATTATTTCAAATATCGCCACATAATTATGGTATTCCACAACAAAGAGAACGAATATATTTTGTATGTATTCGTAATGATATATATAATGGAAGGGATATTGTATTGCCAAAATATACAGGTAAAATAGATTTTCAAAAATTTTTGGATAAAGATGAGGATATTCAAGAAAAATATTATATTAAAGGAGACACATTAAATGTTCTTGAATCATGGGATGAAATGTTGAAAAAGTTTGAAATTGGAGAAAAAATATCTCCAACTATAATGATAAATGATGCTTTTAATATATATTCTCAAAGTGAATTTGATAGTTTTCCAAATTGGAAAAAAGATTATATTACCAAAAATAAATATTTAATAGAGAAATATAATACTGAATTTATAGAATGGTATAATAAATATTCATCACTTTTAAAAAAAAGAGAAATATATGGAAAATTAGAATGGCAAACAGGACATATACAACATAATGATAGTATTTTCAACCATTTTATTCAAATTAGACAATCAGGAATACGTGTTAAAAAAAGTAATTATTTTCCTACATTAGTTGCAATTTCACAAATTCCTATTTATGGTAAAAAAAAAAGATATATAACACCTCGTGAATGTGCAAGATTACAATCTTTTCCTGAAACATTTAAATTATCCAATGATGACAAGAAAAGTTATAAACAATTAGGAAATAGTGTTAATGTAGATAATGTATATACTGTAATTAGCACGACTTTAAAGAACTATTTATAGGACGACTTTAAAGAACTATTTATAGGACATTCGTTATGTATTTGAAATTGAGGTGATGTATTATATATATCCCCTTTCCATCTTATCTCTACTCTATATATTTTTTTATCAACACACAACCTATAAAATAATTTTGCAGTTTCTCTTTTATTACCTTTTGTATCATAATAATATTGTAAATATTCTTCAAATACTACACTAGATATATCTTCTATTTTTATATTTAGTTTTTTTAGTGTTGTGCTATCATATTCATAAACATCATATTTCATATTACAACAATATAATAATTTTAATAATTGTTGTAATATTACTGATTTATTTATTTCTATTTCAGTTTTTAGTGCTTGCCAATATGGATTATTATTATAAAATAATTTATTCATGTTATCACGTTTTGTTTTATCAGAACGTGTATATCCATTTTCTTTCAAAAATGTTTTTTTTATATTTGTGAGAATTTTATCATTCTCTTTAGACAACATTTTTTGAACACTATAATTTGATTTAGTTGCATTTGTATTTTGCTTAACAGATACACCTTTTATTTCTTTGTTTTCATATTCAATATATATATCACTTTTGGTTTCTTTTCTATCATAACCTTTATTTAATTCACTTATTATTGGATGTTTATTTGTTTTTCCACTAATATATATACATTTAATATTTTCATTATCTAATTCTTTTTGTAAATCTAATTTACGAAATGTAGTTATATAATTATTTACGATTGAACTTTTTTGTATTATATCAGTTAAATAATTACTTCTATCTTTTTCATCATTAAATATTATTTTATCGTATTTTAATGGATCATGAATAAATTCAATTAATTCATCATAATTATTAATACAAGAATACAATAGTAAAATAGGAAATACTAATTCAAATGCATTAAATTCAACAGACTTTCGTGGCATTCTTATGTTTAATATATAACTTATAATTGTATATATTTTTTCAATTTTATTATAAAATTGAAAAAATTATTGTTTCTCTACATTTTAATAAAATAAGAATAGAAATGGAAGAAATCATTAACAACAAATATTGTTTCGAATGTGAAAAAAGAGTGGGTAAAAAAGAATCTGGTGAGTGGAATTTTTATACAGAAGTAATGGGTTCAATTACTACATATAATGTTATAACCCATGAATTAGATGACATATCATTTTATACGTGTTTAGATTGTTATGCGGATAATATTAGTTGGGAATGTAAAAAATGCAATCAAATAATAGATTCAACAAATGAATTTTGCGATGAACTCGGTTCAAGAAAATGTATGAATTGCATTATTGAAGAAGTTGCAAATGACAATATGGAATGCAAATGTAATGTATGTAGAGAACTTTTTGAAATGTATACAATTTCGCTAAAATAAAATAAAATTTATTCAATAACAAAAACCATACCAATTAAAATATAAATTTTCAGTTTTTTTAATTTCACGTAAAATAAAAATTGAAATGTTTATATAAAATATATCCCAAGCCAACAACGCCAATTTGAGACGACATGTCAACCAGAATTTCCAGTGAAGAGATTGAAAACAAGTTGAGTCTTGTTATTCGCAAACCACAAGAAGGTAAAACACTTATATGTATAACCAGTATTATTAATGATCTCTCTAAAAATATTCACATTGTTCTTACTATGAATACATTATCATCAGGGATGCAATTTTTTGCAAGAATGTGTGAAAAAATAGATCCATCAAAAATAATTGTTTTTAATAGTAAAAAAAAACGGCAGGAGATTGTCATCACGCAACAGAAGTGACGCGTATATTTTCAATAATAGAAGAACAGCAACAGAAAAAAAATCCAATTAAAGTCATTGTTTGTTGTGCTCACACAAAAAGAATTCATGATTCATTGCCAATGTTGTTTCAATTTGCAGAAGGATGGCAACCATTTAACATATATAATATTAAATTCAATATTCATATTGATGAAGCACACGCATATATTCCACCAAAGAAAAATAGAAAACAAATCAAAGAATTTAATGCATCACCGATTGTAGAAAGTATTATCGGATATACTGCCACATCTGAAACAATTTGGAGTGAAAATAAAGAATATAGTTTATTTTTCAAAATTCATATCCGTGATATTGAAACAGAATTAGGTATTGGGCGTTCTGAATCCTATTTTGGTTTGAAAGATGTTGAAATTACTTGTTACAATGAAATGAGTGATCCTGAACTTATCAGGAGTATTCCGTGTGATATACCAGAACATATTATATCAATTGCAAATACAGAAACGAAGCGTAAAACGTGGTATGATGATGATTCGTGTTTTGATTTGGGAAATGAAATGCTTTTGTTGGGATTTATCAATTTTATGCTTCCAATGTTAGACATTGCACCAGATAAATTTAGTTATCATTTTGTTCCTGCTTTTAAAAGAAAAGTGACACATTATATGTGTATGGAGTTCATATTAAATATATACCTAACTGCAAATGTCATTGTTATTAACGGAGATGGATTTCAATTATTTAAAAAGAATAGAGATGGTAGATGTGTTAAAATAATGACAAGTATAGACATACTTGAGAAAGTACATAAAATTATGGATAAAGAACGACGATATGAATTATTAACTAAGTTGCAAGAACCATCTGGTATGATTCAACACATGATAACAGATTTTTCAGAATATCCCACTTTTATAACAGGATTTACATGTATTGGAATGAGTGTTACTTTAATCAATCCAGAAATAGGTAATTTTGATAATGTAATTTACTCTCACGAGCATTTTCCACGAGACATAAAATATCAATTATGTAGATTTCTATTTAATTATCATTCTTGGAATCCTGAAAGTAGAGAAAAAATTAAGAAAACACATATTCATTCTTTGAAAGAATCCTTTGTTGAAACAATTATTGAGTATGAAGTGTGTGTAGATAGAATGAATGATGAATTTGTAGGAAAATCGTGTTCGCTTCGTGAAATAAAGGGATTGGAACCATACCAACCTACTTATTCTGAAGAAAGAAGACAAGATCTAAATAAAATAAACATAATAAACAAGCGATTATGGAAAAAGTTCACAGTGAATGACGAAGATGATGTAAAAGAACAATGGGAAAGAGCAAACCAATTTTATGAAGGAATAAGAGGAAAAAGAATTATGGGAAATTCAATGCCAAAAAAGGACGATGGGAATTATTATAATTGCGCTATTTCTGAAAATACAGGTGTGCAATTATCTTCTAAACTTCGTGAAATAGAAACATCAAAAGAAAAATGGGACAACAGATTCCGTTTGATAAAGAATCAGTTGAATTATGCACACGTATTTGTTGGTTATGAAAGATTAGATAATCCATTTGAATACACAATTTTTATTAAATATGTACAGTTAGAAGATACACCTGAAACACGTGAGATTCTTTTAAAATATGGTAAATAATTTATTGTTGCACAGGAATAGTAGAGAATAACCCATTTTCAGGACAAGGTACTTCTTTTGAAACGTATGAGAAACAATTATCTGCTACATCTTTATATTGGATTTTAGATATATTTTGTGGTGTAGGATAAACAATTACTTTTTTATTTTCAGTTCCCATCATATAAACAAAAAATAATCCTATTAAAAAACTAATGATAAATACTTTTAATGAAATATATTGAAACATAATTATATTGAATAGATATAATTATATTACTGAATATAATTAATATTATATTATAATATGTCGAATGAAGTCATTTCGAATCATATAAGAAGTAGAAAACGAACACTAGAACTAAACGAAGATGAAATTAATGAACTACAAAAACTAGATAGAATGGAAGAACTAAATGAACTAGAGGAACTAGAGGAACTAGAGGAACTAGAGGAACTAGAACTAGAACCACATAAAGACAACCGAATTTATTTTTTTAAATTAAATGATTTTCAAAATATAGATACCTTAACTGAATCTCTTAAATTATTAATTATTGCAATTGCACATATAAGTTATAGTTGTGTAAACATACACGATAATGATAATATATGTTTATTTATAGTTAAAAATGATGATGGACTTATAAAAGCTCATAATTTATCAGATGAATATATTAGTATTATTGATATACCTGTTAGTAATATTGTTGAAGACCCAATAGAATTTAATAATATTGAAGGAAGTGACAAATTATTTGGTATGAAATTAAATAAAACAAAACTGAAAGATATATTAACAATAATTAATACAAAAGCTATTCTATACCATGAAAATGATTATTATTTTCATATTACATGTTCAAAATTTAAAAATAATATACTGGAAGATGGGTTATTAACAAGTCCTCCAGTACGCGTAATAAATTATGAAGGTGGTCGTAGAAAAAGAAAATCTTGTAGAAAAAGAAAATCTTGTAGAAAAAGAAAATCTTGTAGAAAAAGAAAATATTGTAGAAAAAGAAAATATTGTAGAAAATAAAATCTTGTATAAAAAATTTATTGGATTTCAGTTCTAATATACATTAAATTATTTGCTGAATTATTATTATCATTATATTTTAATTTTGCATTTTTGGTTGCCTTTAATATTTTTTTCATTTTTTCGTTTGTTGTAAACTTGGTTTGTTGAGCAATAAATAATTCGTATTGTTCTCTGAACTTATATTTATCCTTTTCTTTTACATCTTCTGGTAAAAAGAAATCGTCATCTATTTCTATTTCTTCTGGTCGTATTCGTATAGATCCTTTTTCTTTATCATTATATATTCCTGTTGTTCCTGCATATTTTGCTAAAGAAGCATTTTCAGAAATAATTAATTCAGGATAACCTTCTATTGGTTCTCTAGAATCTAGAGAAAATAAATTATAAAATTGTGGATTATTTTTCTTGAATTTGGATGCTTGATAATAATGTTCTACTGTTTTCCATGTTTTTCCATCTAATACAAATTCACCAATTCCATAATTAGACAAATAATATCTCCAATTTTTTATTTTATTTAATTTATCAAAATTCTTTTCTTGGTCTGTTGGAATTTTTTCTCCTTTTGCTTTTCCTGGAAAAGCATCTGTTATTTTTGTTGTAATTGTAAATTCTATTTCTTCATCATATAAATTACCATTTTCTACAATATTTGGTATTTTATCAACTAATAAATAAATTTCATCAACTGCTTCACCTTCTATAATTTCTTCTTCATCTTCTACTAATTCTTTTTCTTCAATAATTTCTTTTTCTTCATCTTCTATAATTTTTTCTTTTTCTTCATCTTCAACTATTTCTTTTTCTTGAAGAACAATATCATTTATATCTTGTGCTTCAATTAATTGAATAGGTTCTTCTATAATTATTTTTGATTTGGGAACATAATCTTCGTCTTCTTCACTCAAATTAAAAGGTTCAACTTCTATATTTGTTTTAAGTTGTTTTTTTGTGGTTGTCTTTTTAATTGATTTTTTCTTTAATGTTTTTGTTTTTCTAGATGAAGATGATGAATCACGTTCATTTGTAATCACTTCTATTGGTAATGTAGAGAATTCATTTGATAATATGTCATATTTTTTTGGATTTTGAACAAGACGAACTATTTTTTCTTTTTCATCATATTCAACAAAAGGATTTACATATTTTAACATCATAATTTCATCCAATAATCCTACATCTTCACTACTAAATTTTGATAATAATTCTACATAAATATTCACTGCTTCATCCAAATCTTCTGCATTTTTTTCAGTATTAAAATTTAATATATTTATTTTAATATTCTCTATTTGTGTATATAATTTAGATTCTAGTTTTTTTAGTTTTTCATGTTCATTACTATTTTCTATAATATCAAAATACAATTGCATAAAAACTTTTAATTCCAATGTATTTTTATCAAAATCATTCATTATTTTTTCAAATTTATCTGTTGAATAAACATAACCAAATAAAATATCATTCTTGTATAAAATTATTTTTACTTTTAACTTCTCTATATTTTGTTTGAGTAGAGAAATTTTTTCATGAAAATTTTCTATTTTTCCTGTTAGAATTTGTATTTTTTTAGAACATGTATTTGATCTATTTTCACATTCTGCAACAAGTATTTTATTTCCATTCATTTTAAATGTTTTAAATATTGTTGAACCTCCATTCCCACAAAAAATACAATTTGGTTTTTTATTCATTTCATATTTTGATTTTAATTTATAATAATTTTCAATTGCTAATATTACAGTTTCACTTGCTTTATATATTTTTCCCATTTCAGAAATAGATTTAATGGTTTTATCTAATTCAACTATTTCGTTTTCCATATTATATTTAATTATTATAAATATCAAATATTTACATCTGTCATTATAGGTAATCCAGTAATGAGAGATTCAGACATTCTTAATTTTGCATCTTGATAATTTTTTATTTTTGATAATATATAATGTTGTTTTTCTTTATTTTTTGCTTCTTTTTCTTTGGGTGTTAATTTTTTTTTATATTTTATTATTAATATTAATAATACAATAATAGTTAATCCAATTCCTAAAGAAATATTAATGATTTTATTATTATATTGTTCTTTAAATGTATGACATTGTTTTAATGTTTCATTTACATAATATTTCATACCAGGTTCAACTAAACTCATTTATTTATTATGTTATAATATCAAAATAAATTATCCTTATATCTATAATATGGGAGAAACAGAAATAAATGAATTTTCTTCAACAGGACTTACATTTTTATATATAATAACAATCATATTTATTATTATTATTTTTTTTACTGAAAAAAATGATCCTTCACATACTTCAATGGATATTGTTGGAATTGTAATTCTAATGATATTAGAATTTTTTATGGGGTTTACAGTAACTACAAATGTTGCAACATTATTTTTAGCAGTAATTGTTACATGGATTGTTATTTTTCTTCCAACTTTATTAATATATATTGGACCATTAAATCAATATGTAGATGAATTAAATTCTATTTTTTCAAATGTCATTGGATATTTGTTTGTTGCAAATCAAGCAAGTGAAATATTACATAAATTAAATGTAGAGACAGAACCAACAACAACAACAGATTCAAAGATTTCAACTTCAAAACAATTAATTGCACGAATACAAAATAGCAAAAATATTTTTATTAATCAATTGACGCCAAGTAATTTTAATTATTTATGGAATGATTTATTTTCTTCATTATTTGAAGTTGATCCTGGTGAAAAAGAAGAAATTAGAAAAAATTTATTAGAAATTACAAATAAAAAATTTGTAATTGGTAAATGTATTTGGTATTTTTATACTTGCGTTTTAGCAATTACAATTAGTTCATTTTTTATGACCTTATAACATTATAATTATATAATATTTAATTATCATGTAACATATTATTGCTAATAATATAGATAACAACCAAATAGGAAGAATTGTTTTTTTCTTGTATCCCACACCAAATTGTCTTAAAGTTCCATTTACATTATAAATAAATAATGGTTTATCATATTGAATTATAAAATAAATTAGCAAAAATAAAAGAATACTCAATAATGTTTGATATTTTTTAATAAAAAGAACAACCATTTATATAATATTCATATAAAACAATAATTACATTAGACGTATATTTTTTTATTCATCACGATCTCTATCATTATATTCTTCACCTTCGTCATATTCATTATATTCATATCCATCATTCAAATCATCTTCATCTGCATCACCATGTTCTACCTCATCATCATCTATTTCACTATTTTGGTCTGTTGTTGGTTCTTCATTTTCAATTAATATACCTTTTAATAATTCTGTATCTCTCATTTCTTGTTCTACTTGTTTGGTTTTTTTCAAAACAGTAGTATCTATTAAATCATAATCTTTTGTATATTTAAAAACTTTGTCAGATAATCCTTTCCCCCAAATACCTAAACGATGTGCTTTCATATTATTATCTGCTTTTCTTGCTTCATTTGTCATTTGTTGTAATCTATGAATCATTTCACTTTTCTCTATTTCTTTGAATTTAAATTCTTTGTCAAAGACATCTTTATATAAAATATCAATTGAAATTTTGTCTTCATTCATTAAGTTCATGTATGTTACCAATAATTGAATAATAACAACAATAATATTCTGTTTTATACCTGGATTAACATCTATTTTTTCTAGAAAATCTAAAGTAATTTCTATATAAGTAGAGAAAATTGTAAGAAAATAAAATGAAAATAATGATAATGTTATTTCATTATCAAATATTCGCTCTTTTATTTGAGAAAAAATAGGTGTTTGATTCATTAAATCAATTATTTGATTGCAAAAATCATTTTCTTGAATTTTATTTAATATTAATATTATAGTTTCTTTATTTTCATCATTTATTAATTCATTTAATGAAAAAAATCGTTGATAATACTTTATTGTATCATCTTTAATTGAATTAATATCACGTTCAGATAATCCTTGATATTTATTTACGATTCCCTTAAATAATGGTGATTCTATTCCATTTTGAAGAAAATTAGTTGCCAACATATTTGGAAACACTTTTGAAATCTTAAATGTATAATTTTTTATAAATGTAATTAAATTAGAAAAATTAAATAAACTTTTTTTCCAATCAAAAATTGTATCAAAAAATTCATTTATTTCTTTATCTATTTTTTTTGCCTTTTTTGTTAAAAAAGAATGAATATATTTAATTAATTCTTCATTCACATATAAAATATCATCATTTATTTTATCACGTTCTGTTTTATCTACTTTAGTTTTTTTATCAACATTATTTATCCAATGATTTAAAAATTGTAATAAATATTTACTTTTCATTAAAGGATGTTCTTTAATTAATACTTTATCTATTTCTTCGTCTAATTTTTTCTCAGGTAATTCATGAACATTTGTTATTAATAATTTTCTCATATTTTCCAAAGGTTGAATAACTTTTTCTTCTGATATATGAAGATGAATAATATTATCATATCCCACTCTTTGTAATAATCTAATTAAATCGTTATTTGTATAAAGTTTTCCAATTTTTTTAAGTTTCTCTACTTTTTCATAAATAGAATCATTTAAATCAAATAATTGTGAATCAGGTTTTCCTTCTGTACATTTACATAAATGTTTTAAATCATCTGGAATTGGTTTTGGTTTTTCAAAATTACAATAACTCATAAATGCAATATAAATTGTTTCTTCTGTAAATTCTTTTGATAAAGGAGGATATTTTAATTTGGAATTTTTATTAATAAATAAAAATGGAGAAAAAGTCATAAATCTAATATCATATAATCGTAATGAATTATTACGAATATTTTCAAGATAATTATTAATAATTGGTTTTTCTCTAATAAAATAATCAATAAATCTTTTATTGGTATTTAATGCTAAACAACATGAATTTTCCAAATATACTTGATTTGATAAACTTTTTAATTTTAATTCTTCAGAGTTAATAACATCTTGTATTTCTTGTTGAACAAGTAGAGAAAATATAATATTTTTTCCTTCTAAAATATTAATATTATCATATTGAGTTATATCACCACTTTTTATTTTTCTTAATAAACTTTTCTTAAATTCTTCAGAAACATCTGATATATGTGTTTTAATATTTATATTAAATAATGGAGGTAAAAATTGTTTCCAATTACTTATTTTATACATTTTTGGAATAAATTCATTTATTTCTACACCAGATTCTAATTTATGTGAAAGTATTTCAATTTTGGTTTGTTTTCTTCTATCAATAATTGATACACTATCTTGATTATCCATTATTTTCGTGATTGCTTTAGAAATTTCTGTTTCTAATTCATCTAATTTTATACGTGTTCCATCAAGTTTAATTACAGAAAGCCATGGTTGTTCTCTTCTTTTTGTTAAATTATAACTTATAGTAGAAATAAATTTAATAGAATCTTTACTTCCATCTGGATTAGATGGATAAGAGTCCATCGTACAACAATTTTCATTTAAAATAATGTTTGGAATATTGGTTTGTAGAGAAATTAAAAAAGTTGCAATAGTTAAATATAATAAATTACGATTAATATAAACATCATAATCTATTGATTTTAAATCTGGTTTTTTTTCTCTATTTCTTTTTATAATTTCTTTGTATTTCTTTTCATTAGGAAATTTATTCATTTGTTGATAAACAATATTTACAATAAAATCATTTTTTGTTTCATTATCCAAGCGAATATTATTCAAAGAATGACATAATTCATTTATGACTTTTATTATTAATTTATATTTTTCATATTTCATATAAGGTCTATCCATAACTACTGTTGTAATTTCTGGATTACTTGTATCTAATTTTTCTTCTTCTTCTTCATCCAAATAATCTCTAGTTACTACTTTAAAACCATTTTCATATCCTTCTGCACTATCTAATAATTTTTTTTGTATTACATAACCACTATATTTATCAACATATGATTCACCATCATCACCATTTTCTCCTTGTGTTTGAATTATATAATCCAATTTGTTTTGATATTTACTTCGTTCATTTATAAACGTATATGCCAATTCAAATATAAATGTAGGTAATATTTTTGTATTTGTTTTTATACAATAAAACCAATAATGGTCATCTGTTTTATTTGTAGATGTTTTATTAAATGCATCGTATGTATATTTTTCTTTAAACTGAAGAATTTTATCATATCGTGTATTTAAATCACTTATACCCAAAATAACATCTCTTAATTGAATATAAGGAGATTGAATAAATTCTCTATCATATTTCATTTCTCTACTTGCTTCTTCACCTAATTTATATTTCATAATATCATATTTTCCAAAATAAATATAACGTTCAATATGAATCACTTTTTGTAAAATAGAAGAATAGTATTGATATTCTTTATTAATATATTCTTCTAATTGTTGTTCTGTAATGGCAAATTTTTTATCAAATTCAGACAACACCTTATTTAAATTTTGTTTTGTAATCGTTTCTGCAATATTAGATATAGAATTACATTTATTTTCATCATCCATACATTTTTCTTTACTCAAACATTCTTCTTCTTTTAATTCTTCACATGGATTTTCTTTTTCTTCGTGTTTTTCATCTTGTTCTTCTATAAATTCATTTATTTTGGAATCAATCAATAAATGTATATTAGATTGAACAATTCCATAATTATATGTATTTTTAAAATCAGATGTTGTCATTTTAAATAATAATTCATCATTTGTTGGATGTTTATTCGTTTCTGTAATTTCATAAATATCACATAATTCTTTTTTTGGAAAATTCATTGTAATTTTTAAACTATTTTTTATATTTCTTTCATTCAATCTTGAAATCGCATTAAATAAACTATCAAATGCATTTTTCTTAGACATTACATCTGTCCCAAATTCTCTAATTTTATCTTCAAGAAAAGGAATTATACTTCTTGAATAAAAAGTAAATGTACAATCATCTGGATATATTAAATAAGGTTCTAAAAAATGAATTATATTTACTAAAGATAATTTTCCAATAATATATGGTTTTACTAAATTAAAAATATTTTTTGATGTGGGTATAATATTTTCTAAAAATTCAAAATAATTTCCTGAAATGGTAGGTTTAAAATAATTTAATTGATTTTTTTTAATAAAATTTTTATCAAAAAATACATCATGTTTTATTTTTTCGTTATCAATATCATAAACATTTCCTTTAATCACTGCATTAAATATATACGAATAATCTATAAATAAATGACTCAAATGTGTTTTATCAAGAATATTTGTTCCAGGTAATTTAACTCGTGAATAGTCTACAATTGGTTCTGGTAATACTAATAATCCAGTTATGTTTAACATATTCACTGTATTTGGAACAGGAACACGATTTGCAAACATTTTTCCTTCTGTTAATTGATGTGTATCCAATATTTTATCTCCTGATATGTAGATATCTCTTATAAATATATTATTCTCTACTTTATTATAGAATTCTCCTTTTGGAAGAGGAATTGTTTTAATAACATTTGAATCAAAGATTCCAAATTTATTAATTGGTGTATTATCAATCAATACAGAAGTATAATTTTGAATAGGAATACTAGTTAATGATAAAAAGTTCATTGAATCTAAATTCTCAAAGGGCGTAAAATAATTATACAAGTTTTGTAAATATTGAATATATCTAAAACTTTTTTGATTAGATGTTTCACTTTTAAATATTTGAATAATTTCTTCTAGTGGTTTATCTATATCTAAAGATTCATTTAAAATAAATGTAAATTCTTCTAATTCTTCTTCTTGAACACCATATACTTTTTTAATAGTAGAAGTAACTGGAATAATCCATGATAAATATTGTTTAAAAGTATCAAGATTATGAATTAATGGTTTCCACGATGGTCCTTTATTAATTGAATCAATAATATTTCCATATTCATCAAAAGTAGAGAATTGTTTTCTTAATTGCTGGAATCGTTCAATATTCAAATGAATATTATTTAAATTATCATATGTTTTCTCAGAAGAAGATAAATGAGATAACATTGAATTTAATAAATCATTTTTTTGTTCTTCTATATCATAACGATATTTGGAAACATCTACATCTAATAATTGAATTATATCTTCAACATCACCAATAAATTCAATATTTAAATCTTCTTGTGATTCTTCTTGATATTCATCCGGTTTATTGATTATTTTAATTTGTTTTATAGGTAAGTTTTCAGGAATTCCATTATAATTAAAATTAATATAAATTTTTTCTTTAGTATGAGATAATTCAATTGTAATCATATCTTGTTCTAATTCAGTAATTTCTCCAAGAATTTCTCCATAATCAAAAATAATTCGTATCCATGTATTTATAAATAATTTATGTTGTAATGCAAAACCTTCATAATGATTTCTGAATAATAAATCAATATTTCCATTTATTATTTTATCTGAATCCTTTTCACTTAATCTTAAATCTGCGGTAATATCAAAATCTATTCTATCTAAAGAATCAACATGAATTGTTTTCATTTTATGTGAATCAATGTATTCCACATAATAACTTTGATTATTATAAATATCATTTGTGTTATTTGTTATTTTAAAAACGTCTCCCAATTGAAGAAAAATGCTTTTCATTATTATATCTTCTTCTTCAGACATTTACTATATTTATTATAGATATTTATATAATATGATAAACACATATAAAAGAACATTATTATATAAGATTACATTTGTGAATGTCTGTTTTAAATATTGATAATATATTAAACGAGAAGAATATTAAAAATAAAAAATTTGGGAATTATTCAATCATGTTTTATGATAAACCAAATATTGTAGAGTTTAATAATATTAATAGGAATATTAGGTCAGTTGTTATTGATAATAAAGAACAAAAGATTATTTCTATGAGTCCATCAAAATCATTATACATAGATGAATTTATTTCTAATTATCCACAATTTGATGATGTAATTGTAGAAGAATTTATTGAAGGAACGATGATTAATTTATTTTGGGATGTTTATGCTAATAAATGGGAAATTTCCACAAAAACAACAATTGGTGGAAATGTTATTTTTTTTAGTAATAAAACATTTAATCAAATGTTTTATGATACATTGAATTATTGTAATGTGGATTTGTCCATTTTAAATAAACTTTATTGTTATAGTTTTGTTATGCAACATCCAAATAATAGAATTGTTACAAATTTTAAAACACCTTCACTATATTTGATTGAAGTTTATAATCAAGGTCTCTTTATGAATGTAAATGAAGTAATTCAAACATTTATAAATACACGTGTTATGCTTCCAAAAGTATTAGATCATTTTTCTAATTATAATGAATTGATTAATTATTATAACGAGAATAATATTCCTAGTTATTTAATGGGAATTATTATTAGAAAAAAAGGAACAAATATTAGAACAAAAATAAGAAATCCTAATTATGAAAAAATAAGATTGTTAAGAGGAAATTCATCTAATTTACAATATCATTATTTTACATTGGTTAAAGAAAATAAGATAGATGAATTTCTAATATATTACCCTGAATATAGTAATAAAATAAAAAAATATTCATCTATTGATAATAATTTTATTAATAATTTATATAAAAATTATGTTAGTTGTTACATAAAGAAAAAAGATAGATTAAATAATTTTCCAAAAAATTACAAGACACACATGTTTTATATTCATCAAATTTATTTGAATCAATTAAAACCAGACAAAAAAGTGGTTAAATATGAAGTAGTAAAGGATTATGTTAATAAAATGGACAATTCGCTACACATGTGGTCTATTAATTATGATTATTATTAGAGAATATAATTTATTTGTAAAATATTAATAATTATGATTATTATTAGAGAATATAATTTATTTGTAAAATATTAATAATATTAATTATTAATATTTTTTATCTAAAAGAACCAATTAACACGACTCTTTTTTACGCGTCGGTGTCTACGACTTTTACGAGTTCCCTTACCAGCTGCCTTAGCGGCCTTAGCAACACTCTTTCGCTTACGACGACGACCTCCCTTTGTAACTGCACTTGGTGTCGCAGTAGGATTTGTTGCAGTCATTCCTGTACTCATTCCCTTCATTAAATTTGCAAGCTGACTCATACTATCTGACGCCATTTATATATATACATTATATAATATTTTTGCTAAATATTATATAATTTAAAAATAAATGTATTATTATATTTTGAAATAATGCTTATTTAAAAATTTGTTTGAATATTTGTAAATATTTCTTGTGCTTCTTCAATACAATTGGATAAATGTTCTTTAATATTTTCTCTACTTGTAGGTTCATAATATGCAATACGAATTAAACTATCTGTATTATGAGGATGATACTTTTTAAATGCACAAAATGATAACTTTTTATCAGTTTCAAAATATATAATATACATCATATATTCAATTACTTTACCAATGGTATAATCTTCATTTTCTAATATAATATCATAACTATTACTCATTGTATTTTCTGAATCTATAATCAAACTATCATTTGAATGAATAGAGAGTAAAACTTTCTCTAATCGCATTATAATATTTTCACACGCTTTATTTACTATTTCTGTATTTGTAAATACACCTATTGTTTGTATAATAAAATCAAAACTATTTTCTAATACAACACGTTGTCCTTCTAACAATAACCAATTTTTTGTTTCATTACTTACATTTAATTTTGCTTTTTCCCATTCACTTTTTTTTTCATCCAAAATTTTATCTTGCATTATTTTATCTACTGAATAACCATAAGAACAAGCAGAAACACAATTATACATTGCATTTTCTTTGGATGTTCCATAAGATAGTTTGCATGTAAAATGTAATTTTTCTCCAGGAATACTATCTGATATTTTTGGTCTCAATCTTGCAAATTCTATATAATGGAGTTCTTGATCTGGAGATTGCCACGCTTTAAATATTTCATTTGAATCCAATAGTTCTTCACCACGTTTTATAACAAAATCTTTTGTAGTTACATAAATAATACTATCATCTGTTAAATTTTCAACATTTACTTCTAACAAATAATCATCAATATTTTCTATTTCTTCTTTTTTTAAATAAATTGGAATACAACTTAATCTTTGTTTTAAAATCTCATTATTAATTCTACATGTATTTGTAATAAAATTTGCTAAATTCTCAGAATGTGGACTTGTTTTAAATACAATGATTTCAATGTCAGATAATATAGTTCGCCTTATTGCATTTGCAATACTTACATTTACACCAGATAATGTGAAATGAAGTGTATTACTATCATCTTCTTTTTTAGAAGAAACTTTGGGATTCTTTGAATTCATCTTTGTATAATATCATTTATTATTTATATAATATTTAAATCAATTTTATAACTTTACAATTATAAGTTAAAATTTAATATAGAATTACTAATATTATTTTATGAGTTCTATTTTATATTATTCCAATTTTTGTAATCATTGTAAAAAAATACTAGAGACAATTACAAAAACATCACTTATTGATGATATTCATTTTATTTGTATTGATAAAAGAATAAAAGAAAAAGATAATAAAATATATATTATTTTAGAAAATGGTCAAAAACTAATTATGCCAGAAAATGTAGACAAAGTTCCTGCCTTACTTTTATTGAATAATTTTAATGTTTTATATGGTGAAGATATATATAATTTCGTAAAACCAAAACAAACACAAATGGTTAAACAAGCAACAATGAATAACATGGAACCTCTTGCATATTGTTTAGGCGGTGGATCTTGTGGAATTGTATCTGATAACTTTAGTTTCTTAGATATGGATGCTGATTCATTACAAGCAAAAGGAGATGGGGGATTAAGGCAATTACATAATTATGTAAGTTTAAGTAATGAAGAACAAGTAAATATTTATACACCTAGTGAAGACAATAAAACATCTAAATCTCAAAAAATACAAGAAGGATTAACTATAGAACAATTACAACAACAAAGAGATCAAGATATGGCTATTATGAAAAATAAACCAAGACAATATATATAATAATTTAATAATAACTTAAATAATATAAATAATAAAATATTATGTCATTAAGTAAACAAAATATTTTAACCATTTTTAATAACCATTTTATTGAATTCATAGAAGATGTAGTTAGCATTTTTCCAAATGATGTAGATTTAGTAACTGTAAAAAATTATTTTTTGTTGTTGAGAAAAAGTAATCCAAAATTGATTATAACTGTATTTTATAACCATGTGGTTGTAAAATATGAAAAACATATTCATAATGGTGATGTTTCTTTTTTTATAGAAAAAGATTATCAAGAAGATTTAACATCTAATGAACATTCTGATAAAATTATCAATTCTATCAATCGTCTAAGAGAATCAATTAGATTAATGAATGAAAAAAATAAATTAAATACAATAAAATATTTACAAAATTTGTGTAAATTATCTTCTTCTTATTATTTGTAAAAATTTTATCAAAAAGATTATTTATCAAAAAGATTATTTTATAAATATTAATTGAGTTAAACTTAAAGAAAATATTTATAAAATAAATATAATGTCTTCTAATTTAAATTCTTTTTCAAATTTAGGAAATGTATCTGATGAATTTAAAAAAGTTATTAAAGAATTTGTAAATGATATTGTTAATACTTTTCCTGAATATCAAGGGTTGATTTTTAAATGGTATAAAGAAGAAGATAATCAAATCACTGATGAAAGTAGTATATATATATTTAATTATTGTGTATCTGTTTATCCTGAACGATTTTTTGAAATATTATATCAAAATAAAGAATTATTTTCTCCTGAAAGTAAATTAAATACAGAATTTTTACCTGGTATTAGTTTCCGATACCTATGGTCTTGTAATATTACCGATAAAACTAGAGAAACAATTTGGAAGTATTTACAACTCATATTAATTTCTCTAATTGGTTCTATTAAAGATAAAAGTGTTTTTGGTGAAACATCTAAATTACTGGATAACATTAATGAAGATGATTTTAAACACAAGTTAGAAGAAACATTGGATAATATTCAAAAAATGTTTTCTGATTCCAACAATGTAGAGAAACCAAAAAATGATTTTAATCTACCTACACCTGATGATTTACAATCTCATCTCAATACCATGCTACATGGAAAACTAGGTGGATTAGCAAAAGAAATTGCTGAAGAAACTGTAAATGATTTTAACATTGATACAGATATGGATACAAATGACCCACAAGAAATATTTAAAAAATTATTCTCTGAACCTGAAAAATTGATGAATTTAGTAAAGACAGTTGGTAGCAAATTGGATAGTAAAATGAAAAATGGAGATATAAATCAAAGCGAATTATTTTCAGAAGCAACAGATATGATTCAAAATATGAAAAATATTCCTGGAATGGGAAATATTCAAGAAATGATGGATAAAATGGGATTAGGTAAAAAAGCAAAGATTAATAAACCAGCAATGGAAAATAAACTCAAACTAAATAACAAAAGACAAGCACTTCGTAAGAAAATGGAAGAAAAACACATGACCAAAATGTTAAATGAAGCTGCACAAGAAATGTTGCAACAACCTATTCAAAATAAACCTAAATTCACAGATGATGAACTCGTTTCTCTATTTAGTCAAAAAGAGAAAAAACTAAAAAAGAAAAAGGGTTCATTGGATGATTCATCTATTTAATTTATTTTATGTATTCCAATTGATATTTATTGACTTCTCTATATTACGAATATATTATGGATTTATAAAATTACATCTACGGTTTGTAATCCATGTTTTGTGGTTCATAAAATTACAATTTTTAAATTGAAATAAATATTTAGTTTGATTAAATAATCAATTCACTTTACACATTTCAATGCTACGAATATTTGTTTCAAAAAATTCTATTACACCAAACGATATTATTTCTGTTAAAAAAAATGATGATAATGTATTTTCTGATTTTATAAATAAATATATTGAATTATTAAAGAAAGTAGAACCAGAATTTTATGAATTTATAATGAAAATAGAACCAAGATTTCCAATTATCCCTTATACAAAAAAATCTTTATTTTGCATTTTTAATAAAAATGAATATATCAGTCCTAGAAATAATAATTCAACAAATTATCTCATTAATTTAAATTTATTTATTTATAAAACAAAAAAACAATATACAATAGAAATAAAACCACGATTCATTAATTTTATACCAACCCAAACCCCAGAAAAGAATGAATTTGATGATATACATTCAATTCATTTGAATGTATATGAACAACCTAAACCACTATACAATTTTAAACCACTAATACATAATAAACAAACAATAAATCCTACTTTAGAAGAACCAATCTATTCTGAAGAACGACAAATTGAAAGAATTAAACAAATATATGGTTCTAAACGTATATTTAACCTGTAATATTATTATCTATTAACTAGCGATAATAATATTAATTTCGTTTATATGTTTTTTTACTTCTTTTTAAATGTTGTTTTTTTGTTTTCGTCAAATCACTAAATTCCGATTTTATGTTTTTTGCATATTCATAATGATATTTTTTAATTAGATGATCCAACATATCCAATATAGAAAATTGTTCTCCATTTGGTTTATACTTTTTTATAAAAATTTTTATAGAATTTAAATTATATATTATTTTTAATTCACTCAAATAAGATGAAATTATACATTTATATTTATAAAGATTATTTTCATTATATTTTGTATTATGTGATAAACATTTGTCTACAATATCTATATATGATTTTAACATGTAATAATAAGTATTTTTTGTATCTTTTGGAACAACATTTATATCTCTACTATTATTTTTTATCTTGGGTGGCATATTCTAAAACAATATAACAATATTATAAATTTCATTTAAAATGATCAAATTTTTTATTTAGTAAAAAATAAAAAATTTAATAAATAATCTATTTATGACAACAACTATTATATTAACATCAACAGTTAATGTATATAATAATATTCATTGCTGTTATCAAAAAAATCCAAATGATAGAATACAAACTTATTTAACTTCTATATTACAATGGTTAAATTATACAAATTTTAATATAATATTAGTTGAAAATAGTGGTTATAATTTTAATGAATTGGATAAAGAAAAACAAATTTTTAAAAATAGATTTGAATTTATTTCTATGGATGAAAATAAAATAGATAATTTTATGAAATCTACCAATAAAGGAATAAACGAAATATTTGCAATTAATTATGTTTATAAAAACTCAAAATTAATACATTTATCTAATTTTATTATTAAAATAACAGGACGATTTTTTATACCAGAACTAGAAGAATATTTAAAAAATTATGATTTGAATAATTATGATTGTTTAGTTCAAAATAATAGAAATAGATGTGAAATGGTTGGGACTCATTACAAATATTTTAATTATATTTTTTATTTTCATCCAGATATGAATGTTATTGAAGATCTTGAAGATGTATGGTTAAAAAGAACATCAAAATTAAATAATATATTAATATGCAAAAAATTTAATATCACTGCAACACAGCGTGGTGGTGTTAATGAAATATATACAAATATTTAATGTTGTATTCATTATTTATGAAGATAAATATTTTAATAAATTCATTTTAATTAATGATAAATATTTATAATTTGATAAATTACCAGGTTCAATTGCCATATTTTCACCCCATCCATTCCACGAATTTATTAATAGTATATTATTTTTAGAATTATTTGTATAATTTTTTAAAACCTTTTCAATAAATTTATTTTGATTAAATATATTATTATTAATAAATTTACTAGATAAATGTAATTTATCAGGAATGAATAATCTAGCTTTATTATCAAAATCAAAAAAAATACAATTACTATTATCATCTACCTTTTCATTAATATATTTATTATAATCTAATTGATTTGAAGGTTTATCTAGAGATTTATAATTTGGATGAAATGAATAATTATTCATTGATTTATATGTTTTTATCATATTATTTACATATAATATTATACCATTAAAACCATTACTTATACATTCATTATTAATTAAATACTCAAATAATGTTAAATTATAATCATCAATCAAAGATGGGTGGTGAATATAAAATACAGGTTTATTATCATATTTATAATAATTTTCGTGTTTAAAATATTTCATTAAATTATCAATATTTTTATGAAAATTATCTATATCATAAACATTTGTAATAATATGTTTATTAGTATTAAACGCCGCATTATTAGACCAATCCTCATTAGCCCATATAAAAAAAACTTTAAAATCTAATGTTTTTTTAAAAAATAAATCATAACAGTTTTCCATAATAGTATGTTTATGTGTAATTGTGTTATTTGAAAACCAGTAATAATATATTGCAAAACCATATATATCATATTTTTTTGCAATTTCTATTTGTTTATTAATAATATTTTCATCTGTTAAATTATAATTAGTTACTACATTTAAATTATACTCTTTTAAAGAAGGTGTATCCAATTTAAATTTTAAATTATTATTTAACTTAACTAAATTTACTACATCTGTCATTCCATTATAATAATTTACATTATTTTCTGGAATAATATGAAATTGAGGAAAATATACTGCAAATGGTTTGATTTTGTTGTGTATTAATGATGATATACTTTCTTGATATTTATATTCAAATAAATAGTTATATAAATCATTACATATTATATTTGTATTATCATATGAGACATTAAATTTACCATTATACTGTATAATATAATCTAACATGATTTCAAATTTATTATATAACTTTTCATAGTTAGTATATTCATTCTCATTATCAATTACTTTAAAATAATGGTAATTTATATCTGACAACCTTTCAGCAAAAGCACCTATATTATTGTATAAAATTGGTAATCCTGAATTAATACTTTTTGATAATGCATAGGAATATGTTTCCCCATACATATTTAAATGGAATAATCCGTGTATTCTATTGTTTTTTAATACATAATACCAATTTGTTTCATCATATTTAAGGTCTGTAATTATATTTATATTGAACCCTTTATAATTTGTATATTTATCTTTTAATAATAATACATTATCCATTCCTTTGCATTTAGTAAATCCTTGAAAATGAGCAATATTTATTGTATTATTTATATGCGGAATGCGTTTTGTATTATAATTTATTGAAATATCATTGTGTGGATAAACTATACAATTTTTTGTAGAAAAATATTTACTATAATTATTATACGTAAATTGCGAAGGATGTATAACTAAATCTATATTATTTATTAATTCTTTTATATCGTTATTAATACTTATATCATATAAATAAGAATATTGATAAAAACATTCTTTATTATGGCTTATATTTGTATTACCATTTATAAACCAACAAAAATCATGTATTGTTAATATTATTTTAAAATAATATTTATTTTTTAAGGTTATTATATCTTTTACTAAAATATCACAAAAAAGTAAATGCTGTAAAAATAATAAATCGTATGGTTTAAATTTAATAGAATATAACTCTTCAGTATTTTTTATAAAAATAAAATTATTTTCTTTATAATTATTTATTATATCATCTAAATATTTTTTACTACCACCACAAGATACATTACTTATTATATAAATAATACGTTCATTAATATATTCATTTCTAGGTGTTTCGCATTGAGTATCAGTATTACTTTTTTTAAACATATTTATAGCTATTATAAATATTTAAAAAAAATACTGTATATTATTAACTTGTGTGAAATATCTTTCAAAGATAATATAATAATTTATATATGAATAATAACACACCATTTTGGGGAAATCATCCAGAAGTATTATTAAATAAGAATGAATTGTTGGAATTATGGCCTACACCAGAAATGTCTTATGAATCTAAACTAAACTCTATTACACGATTGATTCTTTTATTAACAATGTTTGGATTTATTTTTACATTTTCTCTACAACTTTTTTTCATAGGAATGATTACTATTTTATTAATTTATTTTTTGTATTTTACGAAATTTAAAGAAGGATTTGATTTAAATAATTTAGTTCCTACAACATTAGGAGAAAGTATTTTAGGCAAAAAAAATAATTCACAAAAAATTATTAATCCAGAAACATTACAAGAGAACATAAAGACTGATTTTTATCCAACATCTAGTAAAAATCCATTTTCTAATGTATTACAAACAGATATTAAATATGATCCAGATAGGAAATCTGCACCTCCAGCATTTAATCCTCAAGTATATGATGATATTACTGTTTCTACTAAAAAAATGGTTCAAGATTTAAATCCAACTATTTTGAATACAAATAAACAATTATTTGGAGATTTATATGAACAATTTAATTTAGATCAAAGCAATAGAATATTTTTCTCTACTGCCAACACAAGAGTAGCAAACGATCAAGGAGCATTTGCTAATTATCTATATGGAGATATGCCTAGTTGTAGAAATAATGATACTTTAGAATGTGTAAAAGACAATTTTAGATATATTTTATATTAATATTAATTATAATGGCATTTGTAACAAATTTTAATTTTGATAACATGTCAAGAATTGGAAATGATGTTTGTTTTCAAGACCAAAATACAATTCAAAATACAAGATCATGTAATTATAATCTACAAAATTATTTTGCAGGCGATTGTACTATGACTAAACCAATTCAATTAGCAACATCTCAACCTGGAATCAATTATAATGGAACTAGTAATGTAGGTGTAGGTGGATGTATGGTAGATACCAGTAGTAGATTATTGTTTGGGAGTGGTGAACTACATCCAAAATGTAAAATTGATTTATTTCAACGTCCTTTTGCAACAGTCCCTTATTTAGGAAGAGGGTCGGTTGATCCTGTTTTGGAAGCACAAATACAACAAGGTGAATTATTTACAAATAAAAGAACTATTACACGATTACCTGAAAAAAGTTATTTAAAATATACAAATACACCTCTATTACCTGATATTAAAAATAGAGTATCTAATCCTTCATATTGTGTTGAATCTGTTGCATCAGATGGATGGGTTCGTGGTGGAATTCCATCTAGAGAATTAACAAGAGATAGAGAAAGTTATAATAATAAATAATAATTAATAATTTAATAATTAATTATATGATATCATATATGTCATATAATTATCAATTCGTTACTACTTATTCGTTTTATGATAAATTATTATATTTAAATAATCCTATTAGTTGTAGATACTCTTATGAAAAAGAAAAAGAATGTAGAGAATCCGACCAAACACAGCCAGAAACAGATTCTGATTCAGACCTAGATGATATTGATGAACAATTTACTAGTAAATATTTATACGACAATGAATTATTACATGCATTTCATATGGAAAAATATGACGCAAATATATTATCTAATAAAATATTACAATTGTATGATTTTTTAAAATCACATAAAGATACCTATCCTGATATTCACAAATTATTACAAATTGCTGATGAAATGTCTATGAAATATATTTTTAAAAGTGATCAATTTAATGGGTTTATGATTTTATTTTCTTTTGATTATTTTCATATTACACATTTATGTATTTGTGATATCTTAAATGAAGAATCTTTTGGAACAATTTGCAAAAATAATTTTGAATTTTTAATAAAAAATATAAATACTTAATTTTTCTTAATAAATAATATATTTTTATATATAATGTCTTCTACCAGAAATATTAACACAAGAGGAAATTATCAACTACAACAAAGACAATTTAATGAATCAAAACAATATAGTTTATATGTTAATTCACCTTATGGTGAAGCATATAATACCAATTTGGCAGGTGTAGGTCTTTTACAAGGATATACTCCTTGTAATAAATTATCGGCAAATCCTATTGAAACTGAATCATTTTTATTTGGAATTAATTCTACTAATTTAGTAAATCCTGCACCTAAATTCAATGCAGAACCATTATTTCCAAGTTATGTAAATTTATATAAACCAAATCCAACTATTATGCCAAATCCATTAGTTATCGAAAGAAATAGACCATTTCCAGTTTAATAATTTTATTCTTAAAAAACGATTTTATTCTTAAAAAATGATAATATTATTTTATCTAGACAAATACCATAAAACACGTAATAATAATTAAATATTTAAAAATATGATTAAATATTTAATATGATTTTAAATAAAAAAAATGTTATAAATATCATTTATTTAATATAATTAAATTATATATGTCCCATTTTAAAGGGTTTGGGGATGGAAATAACTCAAATGGACAATTTTGGTATGGGAATAACGGATTTCAATATAAAAAAAATGGTGGAGGTGGTTCTCGAAGAAATCCTCCTATCGGATTAATATGTAATAAACCTACATATTTACATAATAAATATAAACCTGGAACCGGTGGCGTTGGATCATCTTCTATTGCTATTAGAAGAGCTAAAAATAGACTAGCTACGGTTTGTGATAATAATAATTGTGGTAGATTCTACAATTATTTAGGATTAGGTATGAATTTCCCTAACCCTAACCCTAATCCTAATCCTAATCCTAATCCTAATCCTAATCCTATAATATTAAATGGTACTGTTATGTATAGTTTTAATATATTACAACCTATTACTTTATTTTCAGAACCTATGTCTTTATATAGTTTCACTCCAACAATCAACCTTGATGAAATACCTGTTCCAATAATAATTGATGGAGGTCAAATGACTTATACTAAACGTATAATACAAAATGGAGAACAAATATTAATGATAATTGATTATCAATATAATACTGAATATACTGAAACAAATGATGGGTTCTCATTTTATACAACCGACGGTTCAACTGTCGATTATTATAATAATAAGACTTCTAATCTTACAATACTATATTATAATGATGTTCCTATAGCAAAAAATGGATACCAATTTAGTGCGTTATCTGACTTAACTATCGAAGATAGTGCAGGCACTCCTAGAATAAATTTAAATACTAACTTAAATTTTTGCTTTTACAATTGTATCAATTTCAATCATTATATGAACAATTGGGATTATAATAATGTAATTAGTTTGGAATCTATGTTTCATGGTGCAAGTGCATTTAATAACGATTCACAAGAATTTTATTTGAATACAAGTTCTGTTTTAACAACAACTAGAGGTCTGTTCCGTGATGCAAGTCTCTTTAGACAAAAGGTTAAATTTTTAAATACAAGCAAGGTTACTACTATGGATTATAAATTTCATAATGCTATTAATTTTAATAATGATATTAGTCTATTAGATGTTAGTAGTGTAATAACTATGGAATTTATGTTTAACGGTGCAACTGCATTTAATAATGATTCTCAACCATTAATATTGAATACAACTTCTGCTTTAACAACAACTCATTCTATGTTTTTTAATGCGACAAATTTTAATCAATTAGTTTCTTTTAATGATACAAGTGGTGTTACTGATATGAGTTCTATGTTTCATAATGCGATAAAATTTAATCAAGATATTGGTAGTTGGAATACTAATAATGTAGAAAACAAGGCTTCTATGTTTCAAAACGCAACAGCATTTAATAATGGTGAAACTACAAATACAGGTTCAAATCCAATTAATTGGTCTTCACCAAAATGTAAATCATTTGCATATATGTTTCAAAACGCTACTGGATTTAATCAAAATGTAAATTATTTATTAAGGGACGGAACAGGTGATAATTGTTCATTAGAAAACATGTTTTTCAATGCAACAGCATTTAATAATGGCGGTGGAATAAATCCATTAACTTGGAATACAAGCAAATGTACAAATATGTCAGGGATGTTGAATAGAACACGTAATTTTAATCAACAACTTAATAGTCCACTAAATAGTCCACTAAATAATTATTGGGATACATCAAGTTGTACAACAATGTCTTCTATGTTTGCTAATACTGATGTATTTAATCAGACAATTAATTTTACAAATACAACCAATTGTACAACTATGGCTTCTATGTTTGAAAATGCCAAGTTATTTAATAATGGTGGCGGTGGAATAAATCCATTAATATTTGATACATCCAACTGTACATCATTTTTAAATATGTTTAAAACTGCTTCACAATTTAATCAACAACTTCTTGATCCACAAGGTAATACTTGGAATACAACCAAATGTACAACTATGTCAGGTATGTTTCAAAATGCAATAAATTTTAATAATGCCGGACAACTATTAAACATGTCAGCATCCATGTGTACATCATTTACAAGGATGTTTGATAATGCGATTGCTTTTAATCAAGAATTACCAAATTTAGTAAATACTTCTGGTGTTGCAAATTGCGATATGACAAATATGTTTTATGGCGCAGCTAAATTTAATAATGGAGGTAGTAATTCTATAGGTAGTTGGACTACAACTAGCGTTATATCAATGGCAAATATGTTTGAAAGAGCAACCTTATTTAATCAACCACTTAATCTATGGGATACAAGAAACTGTACATCAATGGTAAATATGTTTAAATTTGCAACAGCATTTAATCAAGATATTAGTGGATGGGATACAAGTAAATGTACAAATATGGCTTCAATGTTTGAAGCAGCAACAGTATTTAATCAAAATATTAGTGGATGGGATACTGGTAAGGTGACAAATATGAGTTTTATGTTTGGTGCATCAATAGGAACAACCGCATTTAATCAAGATATTGGTAATTGGGATACAAGTAAATGTACAAATATGAGTTTTATGTTTGTTAATGCAAATGCATTTAATCAAAATATTGGTAATTGGAATACAACTAAATGTACAAATATGGCTTCTATTTTTCAAAATGCAATAAATTTTAATAATGCCGGACAACCATTTAACTGGACAGCAGCATCCAATTGTACATCATTTGTAAATATGTTTGCTAATGCAAGATTTTTTAATCAAAATGTAAATAATTTATTAAGTGCTGGAACAGGAGCAACTTGTTCATTAGCAAGCATGTTTAATGGTGCATTAGCATTTAATAATGGTGGCTTAAGTTTAATCTGGGATACACGCAATTGTACATCATTTGTAAGTATGTTTTCTAATGCAACTGCATTTAATCAAAATGTAAATAGTTTATTAAGGGACGGAACGACTAATTTATGTTTATTAGCAAGCATGTTTAATGGTGCAACAGCATTTAATAATGGTGGCTCAAGTTTAATCTGGGATACAAGCAACTGTACATCATTTGCAAGTACGTTTCAAGGTGCTCGTGCATTTAATCAACAACTTCTTAATCCACAGGGTGGTTCTTGGGATACAAGCAACTGTACAACTATGGCAAATATGTTTAATGGTGCAACAGTATTTAATAATGGTGGACAGTCATTGACATGGAGAGCACCGAATTGTACATCATTTGCAAGTATGTTTTCTAATGCAACTGCATTTAATCAAAATGTAAATAATTTATTAAGGGACGGAACAGGTGATAATTGTTCATTAGCAAGCATGTTTTACAATGCAAGAGCATTTAATCAACCACTTAATCTATGGGATACAAGTAAATGTACAAATATGGCAGGTATGTTTGAATCAGCAATAGTATTTAATCAAAATATTGGTAGTTGGGTTACAAGTAAATGTACAAATATGAGTGTTGTGTTTTCTGGTGCATCTGTATTTAATAATGGTGGACAGTCATTGACATGGAGAGCATCACCCAACTGTACATCATTTACAAGTATGTTTCAAGGTGCTTCTCAATTTAATCAAAATGTAAATAATTTATTAATGGACGGAACAGGTGATAATTGTTTATTAATAACCATGTTTTCTGGTGCATCTGTATTTAATAATGGTGGTGGAATAAATCCATTAACTTGGAATACAAGCAAATGTACAAATATGTCAGGGATGTTTAATATGGCTCGTGCATTTAATCAACAACTTATTGGTACAGTAAATAATTATTGGGATACATCAAGTTGTCAAACATTTGCAACTATGTTTTCTGGTGCAAATGCATTTAATAATGGTGGAACAAGTGGAACAAACCCATTAATATTTGATACAAGCAAATGTACATCATTTGCAAGTACGTTTCAAAAT
>Ga0187844_10000071_pt1 | contig 69735 bp, 57 predicted proteins | sample SpaLakP09_SKY_50_FD_134517 | JGI IMG/M metagenome (GOLD analysis project Ga0187844, IMG submission 134517) | Oligotrophic lake water microbial communities from Sparkling Lake, Wisconsin, USA - SP09_SKY_50 | ecosystem: Environmental > Aquatic > Freshwater > Lake | place: USA: Sparkling Lake...
CGCCCTGCAGGGCGACCGCGCCGCGACCAATCTGATCACGCAGCTGCGCGGGGCGCTGACCGGCACCTCGACCGCAGCGGCCAAGTACCAGCGCCTGGCCGACATCGGCCTCGACCCGGCGGCCGATGGCACGATCAAGGTGGACACCAGCAAGCTCAACACCGCCCTGGGCAGCCTCGCCGACATCAAGGCCATGTTTGCCGATGGCAGCAGCGACGCCAACCAGCAGGGTCTGGCCGTACGTATGCGCAAGCTGACCGACGAGGCCATGGGAATTGACGGCGCGCTGACCGCAAGGCAAGACGGCCTGCGCCGCAGCATCACCGTCAATACCAAGCAGCAGGCGCAGCTGGAAGACCGTGTCGCCAACACCGAGAAGCGCTTGCGCGCGCAATACACAGCGTTGGACGCCAAGATGGCGGGGCTGAACGGTCTGTCGTCCTACATGTCCCAGCAGATCGCCCAATACAACAAGGGCTGATCGCTGGCCGCGCAGGGTCGTCGGCAGCGCACACAAAAGGCCAGGTATCTCCTGGCCTTTTGTTCGTCTGCCGCGGCACAGCGCTGTAGCACGGCGTGGAATTCCACCGCTTCTCATCCGTTGAGCAGGCCGACAGTCGACTCGGACTCGACATCGCAGCCGTGACCGTGCCAGACCCGGAGATGCGTCACAAATGCCGTTCAGCTTGGGGCATGTGAGCCCCTTAAGTTCGCAGTCTGCGGGCCGAAAACTGAATCAACACGACGTCAACAAGGGTACCCACCATGAGCTACATGCCCCCCAACGGCTTCGCCTCACAGCGCATGAGCAATATGTACCGTGCCGTAGGCACCGAAACCTCGGTGCAATCCGCAGGCCCGCATCGCCTTGTGGCCATGCTGTTCGAGGGCCTGATGGACTCGATGGCCCAGGCAAAGGGCGCCATGCGCGCCGGCAATCTGGAAGCCAAGGGCAAGGCCCTGGGTCGCGCCGTGCGCATCATTGAGGAAGGCCTTCGTGCCGCGCTTGACATGCGCGCCGGCCCGCTGGCCGCCGATCTGCAAGACCTCTACAGCTACACGACCCTGCGCCTGACGCAGGCCAATCTGCGCAACGACGAGGCCGCCATCGAGGAGTGCCAGCGCCTGCTTCAGCCGCTGAAGGACGCATGGGATGCCATTGGCGACCAGGTCGAACCCCGCCGTGCCGCCTGATGCGTAAAAGCCTGTTGTCCGCCCAATCGATGACCCCACCCATGAATACCCAACTCCTGAGCTACTACGAAGCCATCGAGCAGGCCAGCGCCGACATGCTGATGGCTGCCCGCTGCGGCAACTGGGACGAAGTCGTCAAGCTCGAGGGCGCTTGCGTGCTGCTGATATCGCAGCTCAAGCATGCCGCCACACAGCAACACCTGGGCAATGAAGAAGCCCAGCTGAAAACGCGCATCATGCAGCGCATCCTGCTCAATGATGCCGAGATCCGCCACCTGGCCGAGCCCTGGCTGGACGATCTGGACCAGGTACTCGCCGGCCGCAGCAAGACCGTGCACTGATCCCGGGCCGAGGTCGAGCATGCCGATACTGACCCAGCCTGAACCCACTCCACCCGAGCTAAGCCTCAAGGCCCCAGCCGAGATCCTCGGACTGCTGCGAGAGATCCAGGACAAGTGCCTGGTACTCACGCTGGCCGCCCCCGACGGCGGCCACTACAGCACCACCCTGGCAGCCATCGACACCGACAGCCAGAACCTCAGCTTCAGTGCCGACAAGGTGGACCGCTCACTGCACCAGCTGATCGAAGCCGGTGACGTCGTCGCCGTCGCCTACCTGGACCGCATCAAGCTGCAGTTCCAGCTCGCCAACCCGATGCTCGTCAACGGCCCGCAGGGCAGCACCTTGCGTGCCGATCTGCCGCCTGAGATGTTCCGCTTCCAGCGCCGCAGCGCCTACCGCGTGCAGCCGCTCGATGCCAGCGCGCCGCGCGCCACCCTGCCCCACCCGACTTCTCCCAGTCAGAGCCTGTACCTGCGCATACTGGACGTCAGCGCCAGCGGCGTGGCCCTGCTGGCCCCGGCCGAGCTGATGGACCAACCGCCCTGGCAGGCTGGCGAGCTGGTAGCGCCGGTGCAGTTGCAGCTGGACCGCAGCACGCGGTTGGACTTGCGCCTGCGGGTACAGCATGTCAGCCAGCTGAGTGGATCAGCCGGCGGCGTGCAGCTCGGCTGCGCCTTCGACGACCTGTCGACGCTGGCCTCACGCGATCTGCAACGCTATATCGACCAGACGCAGAAACGCCGCCGCGTGCTGCAAACCCGCTGACCCGGCCGTGCGCGCCGCTGCCCTGGCCCACCGACTGATGCCGTCCAGGCCCAGCCACGGCTTCACCCTGGTCGAAGTCGCCACGGTGTGCGTGATCGCGGCCATCGTTGCGGCGATCGCCCTGCCCTCGTTCAACAGCTATCTGCGGCGCGGCAAGCGCCATGACGCGATCACCGCACTGACCCGTCTGCAGCAGGCGCAGAGCAGCTATCAGTATCAGAATGGCCGCTATGCCGCCGACCTGGCGGCGCTGGGGCTGCCGGGCCACAGCCTAGAAGGCCTGTACAGCCTGCAGATCAGCAGCAGCGGCGCCGACGGCTACAGCGCCGCCGCCACGGCGGCACCCGGCAGCGGCCAGGCCAAAGACGGCGACTGCAGCGCGTTGCGGCTGACCGTTTCGCCCAGCGGCACCGACTACGGCCCCAAGGCCAGTTGCTGGAACCGATGACATGCGCCCGCGCCTGATTCAACGTGGATTGACCCTGACCGAGCTGGTGTTCGCGATCGCCGTGCTGGCGATACTGACGGCGCTGGCCGTCCCCAGCTACAACAGCTTTCTGGACAAGCAGCGGGTCAAGGGCGCGGCCAATGCGCTGGCCGACGACCTGCGCTTCGCCCGCGAGGAAAGCGTGCGTCTGGGGCGCAGCGTGCATGCCAGCTTCCAGCCCGACGCACCCTGGTGCTGGGGTGTGGCCTTCAACAAGCCCTGCGACTGCAAAGGTATCAACCCGGCGCTGCGCTGCGACATCAGCCGCGGCGGCGGTGAGGATTTCAAGGGTGTGGAGCTGGCCGTCAGCCAGGCGATCGAGTTCGATCCGCAGCTGGGCCGGGTGGTACAGCCGGGCCGCACCGAATTCACCAGCCTGGGCGGCAACCGCCTGCGGGTGGAGCTGACGGGCAGCGGACGCGCACGCGTCTGTGTGGCCGGGGGATCGGTCAGCGGGCTGGAGGCTTGCTGACCTGAGACTGTGGCTCCCCGGATTGCATTCGGGCTACAAGGCCGCCGTAGCCCGGGTGGAATTAGGGACAAACCAGCCGGTCAGACTTGCATGTTCATGATGTCCGAATACGCCTGCACAAGGCGGTTGCGCACCTGCAAGGTGGTCTGAAACCCGATCTGTGCCTTCTGCATCGAGACCATGGTCTCTTCCAGGCTCACCGTCGGGTTGTCCAACTGAACCTCGCGCTGGAGCCGGCTGGCCTCCACCTGCGACGCACTCACCGTTTTCAGGCTCTGGCTCAGCAGCGCGCTGAAGTCGGCGGCCTGTGCTGCGCCCTTGGTCGCCAAAGGCTGACCGGTGGGTGTCATCCCGGCACGGGCGGCGGCGGCGGCAAAGTCGAAGGGTTTGAGTCTGATGTCCATGGAGCACTCCTGAAGGCATAGAGGCCTGTGGAAGCATGGATCGAATGGTAGGCGTGCGCCTCGGCAGCGAATGCCGGAACTGAACTTGGAATTGCGGGCTGTTCCCGGCTTTCGTTTCGCTTTAGAACCGAATAATCAGCTCCATCCCAAACCCGGCCCCGGGTCTGTTCCGTACTTCAGCCGTTCAAGACCGCAGCCCCCCACACACTCATGGACAACGCCCTGCTCTCCCCGCTGGACATGAATGCCGCCCCGCCCACCGGCTTCGGTGCGCGACTGGTGGCCCTGCCCGCGCGCAGCAAGTTCATGATGGGTCTCGGTGTGGCCACCCTGGTGGCGGTGCTGGTCGCGATGAGCCTGTGGAACAGCCAGGGCGACTACAAGCCGGTCTTCACCGGCCTGTCCGACAAGGACGGCGGCGCCGTCATCGCCCAGCTGGCAACGATGAACGTGCCTTACAAGAACGAGCCTGGCGGCACCATCCTGGTCCCCGCAAGCCAGGTCTACGACGTGCGCATGAAGCTGGCCTCGGCCGGCCTGCCCAAGGGCAGCGTGATCGGCTTCGAGCTGATGGACAAGCAGTCGATAGGTCAGACCCAGTTCAACGAGCGCCTGAACTTCCAGCGCGCGCTGGAGGGCGAGCTGACCCGCACCATCACCGCCCTGGCCGATGTGGCCGATGCCCGCGTTCACCTGGCCATGCCGCAGCAGAACGGCTTCTTCCGCGAGCAACAAAAACCCAGCGCCTCGGTGATGCTGACGGTGCGCGGCGGCCGCACGCTGGACCGCGCCCAGGTCGCCGGCATCGTCCACCTGGTCTCGGCCAGCGTGCCCGAGCTCAATGCCAAGGCGGTCAGCGTGCTGGACCACACCGGCGCCCTGCTGTCTTCCACCGGCGACACCGGCTCCGGCCTGGACGGCCAGCAGCTGCAGTACAAGCAGCAGATCGAGGCCAACTTCAGCAAGCGCATCTACGAGCTGCTGGAGCCGGTGGTGGGCCGCGACAATCTGCGCGCCAGCGTCACCGCCGAGGTGGATTTCTCGCAAACCGAGGCCACGTCCGAAGAATTCAAGCCCAACCAGGGTGCCAACGCCGCGGCCAGCATCCGCAGCCTGCAATCGACCGAATCGACCAACGGCAGCGCCGCCGCGCCCTCGGGTGTGCCGGGTGCGGCCACCAACCAGCCGCCGGTGCCGGCCACCGCCCCGATCACCGGCGCCGCAGCACCCTTGCAAGCCGCCCAGGGCAGCAGCAACACCAGCTCGCGCAAGGACAACACAACCAATTTCGAGGTCGACAAGACGGTGCGCGTGACGCGCAACGCCACCGGCGTGGTCCGGCGCCTGAATGCCGCCGTGGTGCTGAACAACCGCAGCGTCACCGACGCCAAGGGCAAGATCACCCAGCAGCCGCTGCCCGCCGACGAGATAGAGAAGCTCACCGCCCTGGTCAAGGAGACCATGGGCTTCAACCAGGAACGGGGCGACTCGGTCAAGCTGATCAATGCCCCGTTCAAGGTCGACAGGATCGAGATCCCCGATGTGCCGATCTGGAAGCAACCCTGGCTGATCGACATGGTGCGTGCCGGCGCCGTGCCCGCCGCCCTGGTGCTGGTGGCCCTGATTGCCGTGTTCGGCATGGTTCGCCCGGCCATACGCGCGGCCATGGCACCACCGCCGGCGCCTGAAAAGGGCAGCCAGCTGGATGCCGTGGTCGATGACGAGAACGCCCTGCCCGGACCCAATGCTCTGGCACTTCCCGCCCCGGGCGACGACAAGCGACTGGAAAACATACGCGCCATGGCCAAGGAAAACCCCGCCGCAGTGGCGAATATCGTGCGCAATTGGGTAGCGGGCGAAACCAAGTGACGCCAGCAGGCCCGGAACGGACTACCTTATGAGCATGGACGACGAAGGCGTGGAAAACGCAGCCATCCTGCTGATGTCACTCGGCGAGGAAGAGGCTGCCGAGGTGTTCAAGCACCTCGCCCCGAAAGAAGTGCAGAAGCTGGGCGAGACCATTGCCAAGCTGAAGGTGATCCCGCGCGAGCGCGTCAATACCGTGCTCGACAAGTTCACCGAGGTGGCCGGCGACCAGAGCATGCTGGTCTCGGACACCGACGAATACGTCAAGGCGGTGCTGCGCCGGGCGCTGGGCGACGAAAAGGCCAACCTGCTGATCGACCGCATCCTGCAGGGCAGCGATGTGTCGGGCATTGAAAGCCTGAAGTGGATGGATGGTGGCTCGGTGGCCGAGCTGCTGCGCAACGAGCACCCGCAGATCGTCGCTGCCATCCTGGTACACCTGGACTTCGACCAGGCCAGCGACGTGCTGAAGAACTTCACCGAGCGCCAGCGCAACGAGGGGCTGATACGCATCGCCACCCTGGACGGCATCCAGCCCTCGGCCCTGAAGGACTTGAACGAGGTCATGAGCAAGGTGCTGGCCGGCGGCGACCGGCTGAAGAAGACCTCGCTGGGCGGGGCCAAGACAGCCGCCGAAATCATCAACATGATGGGCTCCAGCGTCGAGACCTCGGTGCTGGACTATATCCGCGAGGCTGACAGCGATCTGGCCCAGAAGATCATGGACAACATGTTCACCTTCGACGACCTGGACAAGCTCGACGACAAGGGCTTCCAGGCCCTGCTCAAGGAAGTGCAGTCCGAGTCGCTGATCATCGCCCTGAAGGGTGCCACGCCCGAGTTGCGCGAGAAGGTGTTCCGCAACATGTCCACCCGCGCCGCCGAGACGCTGCGCGAAGACCTCGACAGCCGCGGACCAGTGCGCGTATCCGAGGTCGAGGCCGAGCAGAAGGAGATGCTCAAGACGGTGCGCCGCCTCGTGGACGAGGGCCAGATTGTGCTCGCCACCGGTGGCGACGACGACTTCCTGTGATGAGCTGAAGACCCATGAACGCCGCACGCACCCCACGCCAGGTTCCCCCGCCGCTGAATGCCGATGGCCAGCCCCGCCCGACCACCTATGGCCGTTTCATTCCGCGCGAAGAAGTGCAGAACGCCACCGCCTGGACGCCCGGCTCCTTCCAGGACCGCCGTGCGCCCTCGCCGCCGCCGGCGGCAGCGGCCAAGCCCGAGGCGCCGAAGCTCGATCCGGCCCAGCAGCTGCACGCGGCGCGCCAGACTGGCTACCAGGACGGCTACCGCGACGGCATGGCCGCACTGGACGCGTTCAAGCACACCTTTGCCCAGCAGATGACAAGCCAGATCGGCGCGCTCCTGCGCAGTTTCGACAGCGACCTGCAAGGCCTGGAGCAGGCCATGGCCACGGCGCTGGCGCAGAGCGCGGTCGAGCTGGCACGGCAGGTGGTGCGCAGCGAGATCACCCAGCGCCCCGAGCACGTGGTGCAGGTGGCCCGCGAGGCCGTCGAGGCACTGCTGCTGAGCGCCCGCCATGTGCGCGTGCGCGTGCACCCGGCCGACATGCCCCTGGTCAACGAGGGCGCAGGTGCCGACCTGCATGCCCGCGGCGCGCAGCTGCTGGGCGACCCCAGCATCGAGCGCGGCGGCTGCCTGGTCGAGTCGGACATCAGCGTCATCGACGCCCGCATCAGCAGCCGCTGGAAGCGCGCAGCGGCAGGCATGGGCGATGACTCCAACTGGAGCATGGAAGACACGCCTGTGCCCGGCACCGACACCACGGACGACCACCAATGAACGCCAACCTGAAGGACCGCACTCAGCGCTGGCAGGCCTATTTGCAGGACATGGTCGCCTTTGCCGAGGCGCCGGTGAGCCTGGAGTCGCAAGGCACCCTGGTACGCGTGGCCGGCCTGGTGCTTGAGGCGGCAGGCGTGCGCGTGCCGGTCGGTTCGGTCTGCGAGATCCACTCCCCCACCGCCCGCGCCGGAGAGCGTCCGGTGCATGCCGAGGTGGTGGGGTTCTCGGGTGACCGGGCCTATCTGATGCCCACCGACGAGGTGCAGGGTCTGGCCAGCGGCGCACGCGTGCAGCCGCGCACCGTGCCACCGTCGGCACCGGTGCTGGGCCAGGTCAACCACCCCTGGCGCCGCAGCGAAGACCGCGGCCTGCATCTGCCCATGGGCGACGGCCTGCTCGGCCGGGTCGTCGACTCGCACGGCGCGCCCATGGACCGCAAGGGTCCGTTGGGCCAGGTGCACAGCGAGCCGATGGTGCGCCGCCCCATCAATGCGATGGACCGCGACCCGGTGCGCACGCCGCTGGACACCGGCGTGCGCTCGATCAACGCCATGCTCACCGTCGGGCGCGGCCAGCGCCTGGGCCTGTTCGCCGGCACCGGCGTCGGCAAGTCGGTGCTGCTGGGCATGATGGCGCGCTACACCCAGGCCGATGTGATCGTGGTCGGGCTGATCGGCGAACGGGGCCGCGAGGTCAAGGAGTTCATCGAAGACATCCTCGGCGAGGAGGGCATCAAGCGCTCGGTCGTCGTCGCCGCGCCGGCCGATGCGCCGCCGCTGGTGCGCATGCAGGGCGCCACTTATGCCACCGCGATCGCCGAACACTTCCGCGACCGCGGCCAGCATGTGCTGCTGCTGATGGACTCGCTGACCCGCTATGCGATGGCCCAGCGCGAGATCGCCCTGGCCATCGGCGAGCCCCCGGCCACCAAGGGCTATCCGCCCAGCTGCTTTGCCAAGCTGCCCCAGCTGGTGGAACGCAGCGGCAACGGCCTCAACGGCCAGGGTTCGATCACTGCTTTCTACACCGTGCTGAGCGAGGGCGATGACCAGCAGGACCCGATCGCCGACGCCGCCCGTGGCATTCTGGACGGCCATATCGTGCTCAGCCGCGAGCTGGCCGAGGCCGGCCACTACCCGGCCATCGATGTCGAGCGCTCGGTCTCGCGGGTGATGACCAATGTCGCCTCGCAGCAGCACATCGAAGCCTCGCGGCGCTTCCGCCAGCTGCTGGCCAAGTACAACAAGGCCCGCGACCTGATACAGCTGGGCGCCTACGCCCCCGGCCATGACACCGAGCTGGACACCGCCGTGCGCCTGCATGGCCAGATGGTCCAGCTGCTGCAGCAAGACATGCACAGCCCGGCCCCGCTGCCGCTGTGCGTGCGCCAATTGACTTCCCTGGTGGGCGGCGCCGATCGCGGCGTGGCCTAACGGACGCAGTACACCGAAAGCCCCCATGGACACCAACAACCTGCAGACCCTAAGCGTGCTGCTCGAACACGCGGAGACCGAGCGCGATGAAGCGCTGCGCGATCTGCAGGACGCCAGCAACCGCGCCGACCAGGCCAGGGCCCAGGCCGATCAGCTGGAGCAGTACCGCCGCGACTACCAGCTGCGCTGGAACAGCCAGTTCTCGCGCCAGGGCACGATGGATATCGTGATGTGCTACCAGAGCTTCGGTTCGCGGCTGGACCAGGCCATCAGCCACCAGAGCCAGGTCGTCCAGCATGCCGACAGCCGCGTCACCATCGCCCGGGAATTGCTGACGCAGCGTGAGCTGCGCGTGCTGTCGGTGCGCAAGCTGATCGAGCGCCGGCGCCAGGAAATGCTGGGCCGCCTGGCCCGCCAGGACCAGAAATCCACCGACGAGCAGGCCTCGAGGGCGGGCTGGGGCGCAGGCCACCCGCTGAGCCGCCTGATGGCTCACCCACATTGATTGCCCTGCCACCTTGCGAGGCCACACCATGACCATCAACAGCTCTTCGATTCCCGCCTCCAACCAGCCTGCGACCAAGTCCGGTGCCCTGCTGGCCGGACTCTTCACAGACAGCGGCGCGGCGAAGCGCTCGGGCCAGAGCTTCGCCCAATTGCTGGGCTCGGTCACGCAGCCGCCCGCCAAGCCGGCCCAACCGCCACTGCCCGAGCGTCCGCCGATGCCGCGGGTGGAGGTCGAACCGCCCGCACGCGAGCCTGATGTGCCCCGCAGCACCGAACCGGTGCCGGTGGCGCCCGACCGGGCACCCTCCCCGGCCGAGCGCAGCAGCAGCGCCAGCGCCGGGGCAGCCAGGAACGACCGCCCCGGTATCAAACCGGCGGCCCAACCTGCCAACACGCCGGCCAACGCCACAGGCAAGGCCAAGCACCCGGCCGCTGCAGCCAAGCCGCCCGGTCAGAACGATGCCTCCGCCACGGACAAGGCAGCGGCAGCCGCCGACGACGCGGTGTCAGACGAACTCGCTGCAGACAAGCCCGCAAACACAGCAGCGGCGGCCAACGACACCGGATTGGCCGCCACCCTGCTGACAACGGCAACGCCCGAGCAGAGCTCGGCCAGCCCACCGCCCCAGAACGCGGTGCTGGCGGGTGCCGGCGGCGCCGCCGGGCTCGATGCCAGCGCCTTTCCAAACGCCGCGCCGGAAGCCGCAGCCGAACCCGCATCGCTGGCCAGCCTGATGCCAAGCGTCGCGCAGGCCGTGTTCGGACAAGTCGCGGTCGACACGACCAGCGGCTCGGCCAAGGCCGATACTGCTGCGGGCACGTTCGCCCCCGGCGGCGGCACGCTGCCGCTAGCGGGCGCGGAGCTCGCCCAGTCATCAACACCGGCTGTTGCCGCGGCGCGAGCCAAGGCCGACCCGGTCGCTGCAGATCCTCCACAGCAAGCTTCCACCGCTTCGATGCAGCGCACCGAATCGCCCTCGATGATGCTAGCCAGCGCAGCGCAGGAATCGACCAAGGCCCTGGCCATCGAGGCCAAACCGCAAGCCGGTGCCGCCAGCTTCGGCCAGCTGCTGCAAGCAGCCACAGCTGCCGCCCCGACCGGGCCGAACAACGCGCAGCCAAGCGCTGCGACGGCCTCGCCGGTCACCGTCAACAGCTCGCTGCATGATCCCGGTTTCGCGCCCGAGATGGCGACGCGGCTGACCCTGCTGGCCAGTGAGGGTGTGCATAAAGCGCAGCTGCACCTGAATCCGGCCGAGATGGGCCCCGTGTCGGTGCAGATCCAGCTCGATGGCCAGCAGGCGCAGGTTGAATTTCATGCCCAGCATGCGGCCACCCGAGAGGTGCTGGAACGAAGCCTTCCCGAACTGGCCGCGGCGCTGCGTGACGCCGGCATGACGCTCAGCGGCGGCGGCGTGTTCCAGCAGCCGCGTGATGCACAGCAGGACAGCCAGGCGCAGAATCAGGCCTCGGGCCAGGGGACGAACGGCAGGGCCGGCACCAGCGGCCCCTCGGACGACATCGGCTCGACGGTAGCTCAGCAGGCAGGCCGACGCACCCAGGTGGGCGTGCTCGATATGTACGCCTAGGCCGGCAACCGCAAGCGGGCGTTGATGGCCCGGGCGCCCATCGGCCATTGAATCCAGATCTTTACCCCCCTTTTCAAGGCATTGGAGCGGGGGGTTTTCTCAATAATGGACTGCATTGAGGGCCGCCCCTGAGCGCATCGTGCGCAGGCGATTCGGCCTGACGCAACACCAAGGAGTTCAGATGGCCACAGCAGCACCAGGCGGCGACGCCGCTGCCCCCAAAGGCAAGAAGAAGCTCATCATCATGATCGCCGCAATCCTGCTGGTCGTGCTGGTGGGCGGTGGCGCGGCCGTGATCATGATGAAGAAGAAGGCCGCTGCAGCCGATGAGGAAGGTGCCGACGATCACGCGCCCGCGGCCCATCTGAAGGTCGATCCCAAGCACCCCCCTATCTTTCTCCCGCTGGACCCGTTCACCGTCAATCTGGCTGACAAGGAGGCTGACCGCTTCGCCCAGGTCGGCATCACCCTGGAGGTGGTCGATCAGGCCACCGGCGACCAGATGAAAGCCTTCATGCCGGCCATCCGCAGCAATGTACTGATGATTCTGGCCCACAAGACCTCGGCCGAATTGCTGAGCCTGGAAGGCAAGGAAAAGCTCTCCCGCGAGATCCTGCGCGCGTCGGTGCTACCAATGGGTGTCGAGCTGGACCCCGAAGACGACGAAGCCCCGGCAGACGAGGCGCCGAAGAAGAAAAAGAAGAAGAAAGCCGCCCAGGCCAGCCCGGTGCTGAAGGTGCACTTCTCGAACTTCATCATCCAGTGATGGCCACGACCAACGGACACAAAACTGTTGTGAAGCCAGCATGAATCAGCAGATTCTTTCCCAAGACGAAGTTGATGCCCTCTTGCAAGGCATCACCGGCGAAAGCCAGAAGCTCGAGCAAGAAGAAGAACAGCAGGGTGGCATACGCGACTACAACCTCGCGAGCCAGGAACGCATCGTACGTGGGCGCATGCCCACCATGGAAATCATCAACGAGCGTTTCGCCCGCAACATCCGCATCGGCCTGTTCAACTTCATCCGCAAGAGCCCGGAAGTCGCCATCGGTGGCATCAAGGTGCAGAAGTACAGCGCCTTCCTGCGCGAGATCGTCGTGCCGACCAATTTCAACATTGTCTCGGTAAGGCCGCTGCGCGGCTCCGGGCTCATCGTCTGTGACCCGACCCTGGTCTTCGCCGTCATCGATGCCCTGTTCGGGGGCGGCGGCAAGTTCCATGCACGCATCGAAGGTCGCGATTTCTCGCCCACCGAGCAGCGCGTCATCACCCGTCTGGTCGAGGTGGTGACGGCCGAGTACAAGAAGGCCTGGCACGGCATCTACCCGCTGGAACTGGACTACCAGCGCTCGGAGATGCAGCCGCAGTTTGCCAATATCGCCACGCCCAGCGAGATCGTCGTCGCCACCTCGTTCACGCTGGAGATCGGCGACACCAGCGGCACCATCCACTTCTGCATCCCCTACTCGACGCTGGAGCCGATCCGCGATGTGCTGTATTCCAGCATACAGGGCGACTCCAACGAGCCCGACCGCCGCTGGGTCAAGCTGCTGAAGAACCAGATCCAGGCCGCCGAGGTCGATCTGGTGGCCACGCTGGCCACGGCGCCGGCTACGGTGGAGCAGCTGCTGTCCTTCAAGCCCGGTGACTTCATCGAGCTCGATCTGGACCCGATGATTCAAGCCAAGGTTGATGGCGTGCCGGTGTTCGACTGCCACTACGGCACCTCGAGCGGCAAGTACGCCATCAAGATCGACAAAATGTTGACCAGCTCCAACGACAGCTGGTTGGGAGAAACCCATGAGTCCTGACGATCCCTCATCCTCATCCGACGAACAGGACGCGATGGCCGCCGAATGGGCCGCGGCCCTGGCGGAATCCAAGAGTCCCGAAGTCGCCAGCGAGGTGCAGCAGCCGGCCGAGCAGGTCTCGCCGGCCTCGTTCTCCAGCTTCGCGCCGACCACGACCAACGCGGCCGGCAACGACATCAACATGATCCTGGACATCCCGGTCCAGCTGACCGTGGAGCTGGGCCGCACGCGCATACCGATCAAGAACATCCTGCAGCTGGCCCAGGGCTCGGTGGTCGAACTCGACGCTCTGGCCGGTGAGCCGATGGACGTGCTCGTCAACGGCTACCTGATCGCCCAGGGCGAGGTGGTGGTGGTGAACGACAAGTTCGGCATCCGGCTGACGGACATCGTCACGCCGTCGGAGCGCATGAGGCGCTTGTCCAAGCTCTGAGGCCATGGGTACCAGTCTCTACCCCATCCTCTGGTTCATCGCGATTCTGGCGATGATTCCGCTGGCCCTGTGGCTGCTCAAGCGCACGCCCATGGGCGGATCGGCCGCGGGCGGCGTGATGCGCACGGTGGCGGTGCTGCCACTGGCGCCCAACCAGCGCCTGCTCACGGTCGAGGTGGGCCAGGGCGAAGAGCGCCGCTGGTTGGTCTTGGGGGTCACGTCGCAACAGATCACGACGCTACACACGATGGCGCCGCAAGGTGATGTCCCCGCAGGCCTTGCCGGCCAGCAGGCTGCGCCCTTCGCGCAGCTGCTTTCGCGTTTTCGCGCAGGCGGCACACCCTCGGGAGACCGTGGTGCGCATTGATTTCTTCTTGTCCCTGCTGAAGCGAATCAAACCAGCGCTGGCCGTGTCGGTGTTATCGACGTTGTCCACAGCGGCTTTAGCGCAGGCTGCGGGCGGCAACGCCAATCTGCCGCTGATCATCGGTCAGGGGACAGGCGGCACCAGCTACTCGGTGCCGATACAGACGCTGTTGTTCTTCACCGCCCTGGGCTTCCTGCCCGCGGTGCTCCTGATGATGACCGGCTTCACCCGCATCGTCATCGTGCTGTCCCTGCTGCGCCAGGCACTGGGGACGCAGTCGGCGCCGCCCAACCAGGTAATCCTGGGCCTGAGCCTGTTCCTGACCTTTTTCGTGATGGGCCCGACCATAGACAAGGTCTATGCCGACGCCTGGGTGCCCTACAGCGCGAACCAGATTGGCACCGATGAGGCGCTCAAGCGTGCCGAGGTGCCCGTGCGCGGCTTCATGCTGAAGCAGACACGCCAGTCCGACGTGGCCCTGTTCGCCAAGCTGGCCAAGCTGGATCCGGCCGTGAAGGCCGAGAACGTGCCGCTGAAGGTGCTGGTGCCAGCCTTTGTCACCAGCGAGCTGAAAAGCGCTTTCCAGATCGGCTTTCTGATCTTCATACCGTTCCTGATCATCGACATGATCGTGGCCAGCGTGCTGATGAGCCTGGGCATGATGATGCTGTCACCGGTGCTCGTCGCCCTGCCCTTCAAGCTGATGCTGTTCGTTTTGGCTGATGGCTGGAACCTGCTGATTGGTTCACTGGCGGCAAGCTTTGCTACTTAGTTCAACAACCCCTTAGTCAGTTGAGGACAGAGCTTTCGGCCACGCTGCGCGTGGGGCTCAAGGTCTGTCCCGCAAAGAACATGGACTCACAACAAGTTTTCACCTTCGGCCAGCAAGGCCTGTACATGCTGCTGATGATTGCCGCGCCGGTGCTGATCGCCGTGTTGCTGGTCGGCGTGCTGGTCAGCATCTTCCAGGCGGCGACGCAGATCAATGAGGCGACGCTGAGCTTTGTGCCCAAGATGCTGGCGGCGATCGCCGTGATGATGGTGGCCGGGCCGTGGATGCTGTCCACCCTGGTGGAATACATCCAGCGCACCCTGCAGTCCATTCCTCAAGTCGTCGGATAGCCCTGCCCCGGCATGTTCAGCGTCACCGAAGCCCAGCTGCTGGCCTGGATCACGCCGCTGATCTGGCCGTTTATTCGCACCCTGGCGATGTTCAGCGCGATGCCCATCTTCAGCCAGCGCAATCTGCCGATGCGCGTGCGCGTGGCCTTGGCCGCGTTGACCTCTTTCGCCGCCCAGGCCTCGCTGCCCGACATGCCCCTGATCCCGCTGGACTCGGCACCCGCCGTGCTGGTGATACTGCAGCAGATACTGATCGGCGTGTGCCTGGGTTTCGCCGTACGCATCGTGTTCACCGCCATCGAGTTCGCCGGCGAGCTGATCGGCCTGCAAATGGGTCTCAACTATGCCGGCTTCTTTGACCCCGGCACCGGCGGCCAGGCCACCGCCACCAGCCGCTTCTTCGGCACCATGGTGGCGTTTCTCTTCGTCGTCATCAACGGCCATCTGCTCTTGATCAATGCCGTGGTGCAAAGCTTTTACAGCTTCCCCGTCGGCGCCGAGCCCTTCGCCTTTCTGCACATGGCCCAGCCCCAGGTCTGGGGCGCCGACATCTTCCGCATCGGGCTGTGGGTGGCCCTGCCGCTGATCACCATGCTGCTGTTCGTCAATCTGGTGCTGGGCATCATCTCCCGCGTCGCCAGTCAGATCAATATCTTCGCAGTCGGCTTTCCGATCACGCTGGGCGTGGGTCTGGTCGGCATACTGATGACACTGCCGCTGATGCAGATGCCGTTCATGGTGGCGTTGGAGCACATGCTGGCAAATTTCTGACTGCCTCAGCTTGCCACCAGCCCGTTGCGAATTGCATAAACCGTGAGCTCGGAGTTGTTGGCCAGGCCCAGCTTCTCGAGCACCCGGGCCCGGTAGACGCTGACCGTCTTGGGGCTCAGCATCAGCTCCTCGGCGATATCTGACAGGCGCTTGCCCGAGGCAATCATCACCAGGGTCTGCAGCTCGCGGTCCGAAAGCTTGGAATGGGCCTGCTCGCTGACCGGTGTGGTCAGGCTCTCGACCAGCATCTGAGCGATCTCCGGCGTCACATACTTGCGTCCCTGCGCCACCGTGCGCACCGCCTGCACCAACAGCGCTGGATCACCGCCCTTGTTGACATAGCCATGTGCGCCGGCCCGCAGCGCGCGGATCGCGTACTGGTCCTCCGGATACATCGAGACGATCAACACCCGCACCGGCGAGCCCTCGTCCTTCAGTGCATGCAGCACGTCCAGACCGGAACGGCCGGGCATATTGATGTCGAGCACCAGCACATCGCAAGTCTGGGTACGCAGCAGCGTGCGCAGCTCGCCGTAGTCGCCGGCCTCGCCCACCACTTCGATGTCCGAGGCGTCCGACAGGGTGTCGCGAATGCCACGGCGTATCAGGGCGTGGTCGTCACAAAGCATCACTTGGATCATGCGAGGGTCCAGCTGGAGGGATCGTGCTCGGTGAGCAGCAGGGCGCCGTCTTCGGCGTTCTGGGCTGCGTCAGGGGTCAGCGGCACCGACAGTATCAGGCTGGTGCCGGCCGGGGTGCTGCTCAGGTCGACCCAGCCGCCAACGGTGGCCGCCCGCTCGTGCAGGCCGCGGATGCCGAAACTGCGCGCCTTGGCAAGGTCGCCGGGGGCAATGCCGCGGCCGTTGTCCTTGACCTCCACCGTCAACACACCTCCTGCCACACTAAGTTCGATGTCCACCCGGGTCGCCTCCGCATGTTTGCTGATATTGGTCAGCGCCTCCTGCGCCATGCGGTACGCGACCAGGGGCACGCCCGGCGGCAGCTGCACCTGTTCGTGGCTGGTCCGAACCAGGGTGCTGATGCCGGTGCGGCGGTCGAAGCGGCCGGCCATCCATTGCACCGCCGCCACCAGACCCTGCTCCAGGATGGCCGGGCGCAGGTTGTGCATCACCCGCTGGCTGGCCTCGATGGCAGACGTCACTGTCTCCAGCGCCGCATTGGCGCGTTGCAGGATGGCATCGGACTCGGCATGGCGGGCAATCCAGGCCAGATCGAACTTGAGCGCCGTCAGGGAGCCGCCGACATCGTCGTGGATCTCCCGCGCGATCGCCGCGCGCTCTCGCTCGACGCTGGTTTGCAGATGGCCGGCCAGTTCGTGCAGGCGCTCCTTGGAGCGCACCAGTTCCTCATCGGCACGCTTGCGCGCTCGCTGGGCCTCGGCAGCCTCGATGGCATGTACCAGCGCGGGCGCCAGCCGCGCCAGATTGTTCTTCAGCAGGTAGTCGCTGGCGCCGTTGCGCATCGCCTCCACCGCAGTGTCTTCACCGATCTCGCCCGAGACCAGGATGAAGGGGATCAGTCGGCCGCTGGCTTTCAGCATCTCCAGCACCACCAGCCCTGAGAAGCCGGGCAGATTGAAGTCGGAAATGATCGCGTCCCAGGGCTGGTCCAGTGCCTGGGCGAACGCCTCGCGGCTGTCCAGGCGCTGGCACTCGACCTGCAATCCGCTGCGCTGCAATTGCGCCAGCATCAGTTGGTGGTCAAGGTCGGAATCTTCGACATGCAGCAGGCGCAGCCGTCGTCCAGCAATAGGGGTCGTCATGCAGCGAGTATGCCAAGGATGAAAGCCTGAGCCGCCGGTGCCCCAAAGCAGCAAAAATGAGAAGAACCGTGAAGCATTCGGTTACGACGAGGGTAAACCCCAATGCTTCCTGGGCGGGGGGGGCCGATCCTTGGAAATAGGCCTCCTTCGGGGCTGTGATCAGAGTGATGGATGGTTGAAACCTGTCGAACACTGCTACCCATCGTAGCGCCGCTGGCTGTCCTTGGACCTGATCCTGAATCCGGGATGTCGGACCATGGCGCGTGTCTGCGCACCAAACAAAACAATACCGTGGAGCCGAGATGCTAGAAGACCCGTCCTCAGCACCGCCCGAGTCCGAAGGACTGCCCCCCGTCTTCCAGTTGCTGGCCGCTGCTGATCTGCAGGACCACCTGATGACGGTGACAAATGACCTGGATCGCTTGCAACGTTTGCTGGATGATGCTGGAGAGTCATTGATGACGCACTTCTATGGCGCCACCAACCACCTGAACCGCCTGCTGGCCCAGGCCGCAGCCACAGCGGGCTTTGACGACGCCGATCTGCACAAGGTCCAGACCGAGATGGCCGGCGCCATCACCGCCCTGCAGTTCCAGGACATGGCGACGCAGTTGATCGCCCACACCAGCCAGCGCCTGCGCAATTGCGCCGACCAACTGGCACGCGACACCTTTGGCGACGACGAAGATGGCGCCGCCGTCGTCGAGATGGCGCCGCTGAAACCGAACCCGGTCACCCAGGACGAGATGGACGCTGGTTCCGTCGAACTGTTCTAAAGACCTGAGTCAATTACCCGAAAACCCTAGCGATACCCCGGAGATAGAGATGCATTCAATTCTTGCTGTGGACGACTCGGCATCCATGCGCCAAATGGTGACCTTCACGCTGAAGAACGCCGGCTTCAATGTGGTCGAGGCGGTTGATGGCCAGGACGCCTGGGAGAAAGCGGGACAGCGCAATTTTGACCTCGTCCTGACCGACCAGAACATGCCGCGCATGGACGGCATCAGCCTGACCAAGAAGCTGCGTGACAACCCGAAGTTCAAGACCACGCCGATCCTGATCCTGACCACCGAGTCCAGTGACCAGATGAAGCAGGCAGGTCGCGCCGCCGGCGCCACCGGCTGGCTGGTCAAACCCTTCGATCCAGCCAAGCTGATCGAAGTCATCGGCAAGGTCATTCGTTGATGCGTCTCACGATCACAGGGGTACAACACCATGGGTGAGATGTCCGACAACGCCAGCATGAGCGCTGGCATTGACCTGAGCCAGTTCTACCAAGTCTTTTTCGAGGAAGCCGGCGAGAACCTGGACAGCATGGAGCAGCTGCTGCTCAATCTGGACATCGACGCTGCCGACGATGAGGAGCTCAACGCGATCTTCCGCTGCGCGCATTCGATCAAGGGCGGCTCGGCCACCTTTGGCTTCAGCGACGTGGCCGAACTCACGCACCAGATGGAAACGCTGCTGGACAAGCTGCGTCGCCATGAACTGAATCCGACCTCGGCCATGGTTGACGTGCTGCTGCAGTCGGGCGATGCACTGCGCGCCCAGCTGGCGCGCCACCAGGGATCCGGCGGCGATGTGGTGGACACGGCCGACCTGCTTGTCAGCATCCGCGCCATGGTCAACGGCCAGGCCGCACCGGCTGCCCTCGCGGCCAAACCGGTTGCTGCACCGCCTCCACCGCCCCCGGCAGTTGCCCCAGCGGCACCCGCACCGGCCGCATCGACGGCCGCCGGCGTGCGCCAGTTGGAGCTGCAGGTCGGCCCTCTGGACGACACCGCCCAGGCCGACAACCTGGTCGAGCTGTTCAAGGAAATCACCGACCTGGGCACGATCGAGCCGTTGGACGGTGGCCAGGCCGCCGACGGCATGCGCCGCTTCAAGATCATCACCAGCAGCAGCGACAACGACCTGCTGGACCTGTTCACCTTCCACGTCGCCCGCGAACAAGTGGTGCTGATGCCGCTGTCCTCTGGCTATGGCTTCCATGCCGGCGCGCCGGGCGCACCGCCGTCCGAAGTCGAGACCGCCGCCGACAAGGACCCGGGTTACGGCTTCTTTGACGACGCCCCAGGCGCCCCGGCGGCCACGCCAGCCGCCCCGGTGGCGGTCAGCGCCGAAGCCTCGGGGCAGCCTCAGCCGCAAACCCCGGCCCCGGTGGCCAGGCCTGCTGCCGCCAAGACGGAGAAGGCAGCACCGGCGGGCATGGAGTCGACCACCCTGCGCGTCTCCGTCGAGAAGGTCGATCAGCTGATCAATCTGGTCGGTGAGCTGGTCATCACCCAGGCCATGCTGGCTCAGAACAGCCGCAATGTGGACCCCGGCCTGTACCAGCAGCTGACCTCGGGCCTGGCCGATCTGGAACGCAACACCCGCGATCTGCAGGAATCGGTGATGTCGATCCGCATGATCCCGATGTCCATGGTCTTCAGCCGCTTCCCGCGCATGCTGCGCGACCTGGCCGCCAAGCTGGGCAAGAAGGTCGAGCTGGTGACACAGGGCGAGGCCACCGAACTGGACAAGGGCCTGGTCGAGAAGATCACCGACCCGCTGACCCATCTGGTGCGCAACAGCTGCGACCATGGCATCGAGATGCCCGCCGATCGTCTTGCCAAGGGCAAGAACGAGCAGGGCACGATCACCCTGGTGGCCTCCCATCAGGGCGGCTCCATCGTGATCGAGGTGCGCGACGACGGCCGCGGCCTGAACCGCGACAAGCTGATCAAGAAGGCCCGCGAGCGTGGCATCGACGCCCCCGATTCGATGACCGACTCCGAGGTCTGGAACCTGATCTTCGCGCCGGGTTTCTCCACCGCAGACGAGGTCACCGATGTGTCGGGCCGTGGCGTCGGCATGGACGTGGTCAAGCGCAACATCACCTCGCTGGGCGGCACGGTCGAGATCGATTCGGCCGAGGGCTACGGCATGAAGGTCTCGGTGCGCCTGCCGCTGACCCTGGCCATCATGGACGGCATGAGCGTCGGCGTCGGCGAAGAGGTCTACATCCTGCCGCTGTCATCGGTGGTCGAATCGTTCCAGGTCACACCTGACACCATCAAGACCGTCGGTGGTTCGGGTCGCCTGGTCGAGGTGCGCCAGGAGTACATGCCGGTGGTCGAACTGGAGCGGGTGTTCAATGTGCCTCGCTTCGATTTCGAGCATGTCAGCTCCATCATGGTGGTGGTCGAGGCCGAGGGTGGTCGCGTCGCCATGCTGGTCGACGAGCTGCTGGGCCAGCAGCAGGTGGTGGTGAAGAACCTGGAGGCCAATTACCGCAAGGTGCCTGACGTCTCGGGCGCCACCATCATGGGCGATGGCCGCGTGGCGTTGATTCTCGACATCGGCAGCCTGGTGCGTCGCTCGCGCCATTGAGTCGGGGCCGCCCACCCAAGCTACCCAAGTACCAAGAACCCAGGGAATAAAACAAATATGAATCTCAGTCATCTGCTGCGGCAGTTCAGTATCCGAACACGCATGATCGGCGCCATCGGCATGGTGCTGGTGCTGCTGGCGGTGGTAGGCAGCGTCGGCATCTATGGCATGCACCTGCTCAAGCAGCAGAACCGTGAATTTGCCGAGTCCTCGCTGGCCGACTCCCATGATCTGACTCAGCTGGTCACCACGCTGGGCGATCTGCGCCGCCACGAGAAGGACATGATCATCAGCTACGAGAAGCCCGAGGCCGTGAAAGCGCATCGGGCCAAGTGGGATGCCACGCTGGTTCAGTTCCGCACGGTCACCAAGCACATGCTTGAAGGGCCGGAAGACCTCGACAACCCGATCGTGCTGAAGATGGGCCCGCAGCTCGATGACTACGTCAAGCAGGCCGAGCCCATCCTCAAGCAACTGGAGGCCGGTGCCTATGACAACGCGGCGGTGGCCGACAAGCTGCTCGGGCGCGCCAAAGACTCGTTCGCATCAATGGAGAAGTCGCTCGCCGAGTTGAGCGCCGCGATGGAAAAGGAGTCCGCCCAGACCCAGGCCAGCATCGACAGCACCCAGTCCAATATGCAGCTGGCCTTCGTGATCATCCTGGCGTTCAGCGCCTTGGTGGTGGTGCCATTGACCCTGCTCAACATGAACAGCATCTGCGGCCCGCTGGTCGACGCCGAAGGGCTGGCCAGTGCCATTGCCAACGGCAATCTGCACAGCAAGGTGTCGGCCATCGAGGGTCGGGACGAGGCCTCGCATCTGATGCGCTCGCTGCAGGCCATGCAGCAGTCGCTGCAGCGACTGGTCGGCGAGGTGCGCTCCTCGGCGGACCACATCCGCACCGCCTCGGTGGAGATTGCCTCGGGCAATCAGGACCTCTCCAGCCGTACCGAGCAGACCGCCTCCAACCTGCAGCAGACGGCCTCGTCTATGCAGCAGTTGACCGCCACCGTGCGCCAGTCTGCCGACGCTGCGCGCACCGCCAACCAGCTGGCCTCCTCGGCCGCCGAGGTGGCCTCACGCGGCGGCAATGTGGTCTCGCAGGTCGTCACCACGATGGACGAGATCAACACCAGCTCCAAGAAAATCAGCGACATCATCGGCGTGATTGACGGCATCGCCTTCCAGACCAACATCCTGGCGCTGAACGCCGCCGTGGAAGCGGCACGTGCCGGCGAACAGGGCCGCGGCTTCGCCGTGGTGGCCGGCGAGGTGCGCTCGCTGGCCCAGCGCAGCGCCGAGGCCGCCAAGGAGATCAAGACGCTGATCGGCGCCAGCGTCGAGCGCGTCGAGACCGGCGCGCGTCTGGTCCAGGACGCTGGCACGACGATGAACGAGATCGTCGCCAGCGTGCAGCGCGTGACCGACATCATGGGCGAGATCACCGCCGCCGCCTCCGAGCAGAGCGAGGGCATCGGCAGCGTCAACCAGTCGGTGCTGCAACTGGACCAGATGACGCAACAGAACGCCGCGCTGGTGGAAGAGTCCGCCGCCGCCGCCGAAAGCCTCAAGGAACAGGCCCAGCGCCTGGGCCAGGTGGTTGATCAGTTCCAGCTTGCCGAGCACCAGGCCGCCGCCCCGCAGCCGCCCGCCACGCACAAGCCGGTGGCAACGCCGGCCGCCCAATCCGCGCAGCTGGCCAGCAAGGTGGTCAGCAAGGCCAAGGCCAGTGCCAAGTCATCGGCGGCGGCACCGGTCAGCAAACCGGCCAGCAAGCCCACAAGCAACCTGGCACCCAAGGCCGCAGCGCCCAGGCCGGCGGCGGCATCGACCTCGGCCTCCAGCCCCGATGGCGACTGGGAAACCTTTTGAGCCCGAACTTCGCGCCCAACTCAACAACCAATACAGATCACTAAGTCGAGGTAAGCCATGGAAATGATCCAAGAAAGCAGCTCCACCCAGTTGGCCCGACAGGGCGGCGGCCGTGCGCTGCAGGCGCAGAGCCCCAGCAGCGGCGAGTTCCTGACCTTCCGCCTCGGTGCCGAGGAATATGGCATCGACATCCTGAAGGTGCAGGAGATCCGCTCCTACGAGCCGCCCACACGCATCGCCAACGCCCCGGACTTCATCAAGGGCGTGGTCAATCTGCGTGGCGTGATCGTACCCATCGTCGATCTGCGCCTGAAACTGGGCTGCGCCTCGGCCGAGTACAACGGCTTCACCGTGGTGATCGTGCTGAATGTGCGCGGTCGTGTGGTCGGCGCCGTGGTGGACTCGGTGTCCGACGTGCTGGAGCTGACCAAGGACTCGATCCGTCCGGCGCCCGAGATGAACGCCAGCACGGTGGACACGAGCTACATCACCGGCATCGGCAGCGTCAACGATCGCATGCTGATACTGATGGACATCGAGGGCCTGATGAGCAGCGCCGACATGGGCCTGATGGATCAATTGGCCTGACAGGCCTACGCGGCTGCCTGTCAATCGAGCGCTGCGTGCGTCCACGTTGACTTGGGATGCGCGACCCCGCTCATCCTGCAAAGAAGAGATTCCCCGTTGGAGCCCTCCATGACCACCCAGGTTGCCTCGATTGCCCGACGTGTTTCGCTGACCGGTGTGGTCACCATCGCAGTGGTTCTGCTGGTTGTCAGCACCTTGCTGACCGTTCTGACCACCAAGCTGTCGCGCGAGCGGGTGATCGCCCTTGTCGGAGCCCAGGCCCAGGGCAAGCTCGATTCGATCGAGGCCATCGACATGACCTCAAGGGTCCAGGTCGAGAGCCTCTTCACCGCCTTCCGCCAGGAGTTCGGGCCCAGCTTCACCTTGGAGCCCTCGGGCGACCTGCGCGACTGGGGCCCCAAGCTGAATGGCAACTTCACCCAGGTGGACAAGTTCAGCAGCGCCACCGGCGGTGTCGCCACGGTGTTCGCGCTCAAGGGTGACGACTTCGAGCGCATCACGTCCTCGCTGAAGAAGCAGAACGGCGAGCGGGCGATGGGCACGATGCTGGGCAGCCAGCACCCGGCCTTTACCGCGTTGAAGGCCGCCAAGCCCTATACCGGCCGCGCCGTACTGTTTGGCAAGCCGTACATGACGCGCTATGAGCCGATCAAGGATGACGGCGGAAAGCTGGTTGGAGCGTTGTTTGTCGGCTTCGACCTGACGGCGTTCGAGACGCCGCTGGCCAAGATCGTGGCCGAGACCAAGTTCTTCGAATCGGGTGGTCTGTACATGGTCACGCCGGGCAAGGACCTGGCCAATGCGACCTTCTTCATGCATCCCACGGCCAAGGGCAAGAAGGTCACCGAGGTGGCGCCAGGCATGGACAAGGTGCTGTCCGAGCTGGCCGCAGCGCCGGACGGCTATCTCGCCAAGGTGCCCAGCATCCTGGGCTCCAGTCAGAGCGATCTGTTCGCCGTGTTGCGCAAGAGCGAGGCCACCGGCCAATGGGTGATTGCCGAGGTGTCCGACAACGAGGCCATGCGTTCGCACTGGGCCGCCCTGGTGCCCTTCTGGCTGTTGCTGGGCGGCGCCACCGTGGCCCTGGGTGCCGGCCTGTTCTGGATGATGCGCAACTGGGTGGCCAGGCCGCTCAAGCAACTGAGCCAGGCTGTCTCGGCGGTGGCCCAGGGCGACCTGACCCAGCCGGTCAGCAGCGACCGCAGCGACGAGATCGGCGCACTGATGCGCGACACCGAGGCCATGCGCCTGCGTCTGGCCCAGATGATAGGCACGGTGCGGCACTCGGTGGACTCGATCAGCACGGCCAGCGTCGAGATCGCCAGCGGCAACCAGGATCTGTCCATCCGCACCGAGCAGACCGCGAGCAATCTGCAGCAGGCGGCCTCGTCGATGCATGAGCTCACCGCCACCGTCAAACAAAGCGCCGATGCCGCGCGCACCGCCAACCAGCTGGCCTCGTCGGCGGCCAGCGTGGCCTCGCGCGGCGGCGAGGTGGTGTCCCAGGTCGTGACGACGATGGACGAGATCAACACCAGCTCGAAAAAGATCTCCGACATCATCGGCGTGATCGACGGCATCGCGTTCCAGACCAATATCCTGGCACTGAATGCCGCGGTGGAAGCCGCTCGAGCTGGTGAACAGGGCCGAGGGTTTGCCGTGGTGGCTTCCGAGGTGCGCAGTCTGGCGCAGCGCAGCGCCCAGGCCGCCAAGGAAATCAAGACCCTGATTGCCGCCAGTGTCGATCGCGTCGAGACCGGCGCCCGCCTGGTGCAGGACGCCGGCGCGACGATGACCGAGATCGTCGCCAGCGTGCAGCGTGTGACCGACATCATCGGCGAGATCACGGCCGCCTCCAGCGAACAGAGCGACGGCATCAGCACCGTCAACACCTCGGTCGTGCAGCTGGACCAGATGACACAGCAGAACGCCGCCCTGGTCGAGGAGAGTGCCGCCGCCGCCGAGAGCCTGCGCGAGCAGGCGCACAAGCTTTCGCAGGTGGTTGGCGTGTTCCGTCTGAACGAAAGCGACAGCCGCGGACAAGTCGATGCTCCGGCTGTCCGCGTCCCAGCCGGCTCGCAGGCCGCACCGGCACCGCGTCCGCCCGCGCCCCAGCCGACGGCAGCAAAGCAAATGTCCAAGACGGCGCCCAAGAAGGCGTCGACGAACAAGCCAGCGGCGGCAAGTCGGCCAGTCGCGGTCGCACAGACACCCGCCCCCAAGCCGGCAGCAAGTCCGGCGGGGGGTGAAGGCGATTGGGAGAGTTTTTGAATCAGCCCCTGCCCAGGTTCCAGTCACAACGCCGGCACCGCAACCGTGGTGAATCAGAGCGCGAGCCAGTTCCGGGGTAGCAACCTAGGAAACCTCCATGTTTGGATCGATCAAGAACCGACTGATAGCGATCTGCATCGCCGTGGTGGTGCTGACCCTGCTGGTGTCCACCATCGCCAACTACAGCGTGGTGCGATCGCATACCAACGAGCAGATCACCCGCGAGCTCGACGGCTTGGCCAGTGCCCATGCCGCCGACATAGGTCACTGGGTGCGCCACCAGCGCGACATCATTACCGCGCTTCTTCCGGTCACCGGGCAGGCCGATCCGGTGCCCTTCCTGGTGCAGGCGGCCAAGTCGGGGCGACTTGATGCCGCCTATGTCGGCTTTGCCGACAAGCGCATCCAGTTCAACTCGCCGCAGAACCTGCCCGCCGGCTATGACCCGACGGGACGCCCCTGGTACACGCAGGCGGCCGCGGCAAGCAGCACCATCATCACCGAACCCTATCTCGACGCGGCCAAGAACTTGCTCGTGGTGACCTTTGCCCAAGCCGTCAAGGACGGCGGGCAGACCAAGGCCGTGGTGGCCTCCGATGTGTTCCTGGACGACGTGGTGGCCACCGTCAAGACCATCAAGCCGACCTCCAGCGGATTCGCCTTCCTGGTCTTCAAGGACGGTCGCATCATCGCCCACCCCGACGCCAAGCTGGCCATGAAGCCGACGACGGCGCTGTCCAAGGGCCTGGACGCGGCCATGCTCAAGCAGCTCGCCAGCAGCGGCACCCAGGCCCAGGTCGCCGAGCTGCCCGAGGGCAAGTTTCTGCTGCGTGCGGCCGCTGTGCCCGAGACCGACTGGCTGCTCGTCACCGCGGCCGAGCGTGGCGAGGCCTTGAGTTCGTTGAGTTCGCTGCTGCGTGCCTCCGGCCTGGTGCTGCTGGTGGTGTCCCTGTTGGCCGGCCTGGTGGCCGCCTTCCTGGTCAGCGCCATGCTCACCGGCCTGGTGCGGGTGCGCAAGGCGATGGACGAAATCGGCTCCGGCGGCGGCGACCTGACGCAGCGCCTGCCGGTCACCGGCAAGGACGAGATCTCGCAGATCGCGGCCTCCTTCAATCTGTTCGCCGAGAAGATTGCGCACATCCTGATGGACGTACGCTCGACCAGCAACTCGATCTCGACCGCCTCCAGCGAGATCGCCATGGGCGCACAGGACCTGAGCCAGCGCACCGAGCAGACGGCCAGCAATCTGCAGCAGGCCGCCTCGTCGATGGTCGAGCTGACGGCCACCGTGCGCCAGACCGCCGACTCGGCCCGCACCGCCGACCAGCTCGCCTCCTCCGCCGCCAGTGCCGCGGCCAAGGGCGGCCAGGTGGTGTCTCAGGTGGTGTCGACGATGGACGAGATCAACACCAGCTCGAAGAAGATCAGCGACATCATCGGCGTGATCGACGGAATCGCCTTTCAGACCAACATCCTGGCACTGAACGCCGCCGTGGAAGCGGCGCGTGCCGGCGAGCAGGGCCGCGGCTTTGCCGTGGTGGCCGGCGAGGTGCGCTCGCTGGCCCAGCGCAGCGCCGAAGCCGCCAAGGAGATCAAGACACTGATCGGGGCCAGCGTCGAGCGCGTCGAGACCGGTGCCCGCCTGGTGCAGGACGCCGGCAGCTCGATGAGCGAGATCGTCAGCAGCGTGCAGCGCGTGACCGACATCATCGGCGAGATCACTGCCGCCGCGTCCGAGCAGAGCGACGGCATCAGCACCGTCAATCAGTCGGTCGTGCAGCTCGACCAGATGACGCAGCAGAACGCCGCCCTGGTGGAGGAGTCTGCCGCTGCGGCCGAGAGCCTGAAGGATCAGGCGCACCGGCTGTCCCAGGTGGTCGGGGTGTTCCGGCTGTCCGATGACGCAGCCCCGGCAGCCTACGCGCAAGCCCCGCGCCCCACAGCTGCGCCAAAGCCCCCAGCGGCCACGGCCAGTGCTGCAGCCAAGAGCAAATCGACCGCGGCAGCCAAGCGTCCTCCGGCCACGGCTGGCACCAAGACACACAAACCGGCACCTGCGCCCGCCCCGGTGGCCGCGCCCGCACCGGCCAAATCAAGTGGCGGCGGCGAAGGCGACTGGGAAAGCTTCTGAGCTCAGCGCCACCTGTGAGCCCTTTCTGCATCGAACCAAGCGCATGAACTGATCCCGCGCCCACGATCCCCAAGGAGTACGGCCATGTTGTCGTTTCGATCCCTCACCATCAGGACGCGGCTGTTTGTGCTGCTCGGACTGGTCTTGCTCACGGTGGCCCTGGTCGGCGGCATCGGCTATGCCGGCCTGTCCAGCCTGCGCGACGGCATGCACAGCTTCGCCGAGCACGAATACCGCAATGCGATTGCGCTGGGCGAACTGCGTGAGGCGATGGGCAATATCCGCCGCTACGAGAAGGACGTGCTCATCAATATGGCGGACAAGACCGCCGTCGAACGCTATCGCAAGGAGTGGGTCGAGGAGATCGAGAAGACGCGCAAGCTGATTGGCGGGCTCAGCAAGGGCCTGGACAGCATGGCCGAGCAACAGAAGCTCAAGGACCTGGACGGTCGCCTCAGCGCCTACCAGCAGGCCACGCAGCCGGTATTCGATCAGGTGCTGGCCGGGCAATTCGCGGACACCGCTGCCGTCAACAAGGCGCTGGACGCCTCCAAGGCGCAGATCCGCCCGGCCGAGAAGCTGCGTTCGGAGCTCTCTGCCATCATCAGCAAGGACGGCGCGGCGGCCGCCGAAGCGGCGGCCGCGGTGGCCAACAGCCAGGTGGCGAAGATGGTCGCCACCGTGCTGGTCGCGCTTGCCCTGTTGACACCCTTCATCCTGTTCAGCATACGCAGCGTGGTGCAGCCGCTGCGCAAGGCCATCCTCTCGGCCGAGCGCATCGCCGCCAAGGACCTGACCGAAGTCATACGCGACCGCGGCCAGGACGAACCGGCGCAGATGCTGCAGGCCCTGGTGGTCATGCAGGAAGCCTTGCGTGCGGCCTTGCTGGAGGTGCGCGCGTCGGTGGGCAGCATCGGCACGGCCAGCACCGAGGTGGCGGTCGGCAGCCAGGACCTGTCGCAGCGCACCGAGATGACTGCGGCCAACCTGGAGGAGACGGCCAGCTCGATGGAGGAGCTCACCAGCACCATGAAACAGTCGGCCGACTCGGCGCGCTCGGCCAGCCAGCTCGCCGCATCGGCCTCCGACATCGCCGCACGCGGCGGCGCCGTGGTGGCCCAGGTTGTCTCAACGATGAACGAGATCAACACCAGCTCCAAGAAGATCGCCGACATCATCGGTGTGATCGACGGCATCGCCTTCCAGACCAATATCCTGGCGCTGAACGCGGCCGTCGAGTCGGCCCGTGCCGGCGAGCACGGCCGGGGCTTTGCCGTCGTGGCCGGCGAGGTCCGTTCACTCGCACAACGCAGCGCCGAGGCCGCCAAGGAAATCAAGAGCCTGATCGGCGCCAGTGTCGAACGGGTCGAGGACGGCTCGCGTCTCGTCGCCTCGGCGGGCAGCACGATGGATGAGGTGGTGACCAGCGTGCGGCGCGTCACCGACATGGTCGGCGAGATCACCTCGGCCACCACCGAACAGAGCCTGGGCATAGGCCAGGTCAACGAGTCGGTGGCCCGGCTCGATCAGATGACGCAACAGAATGCCGCCCTGGTCAAAGAATCCGCCGCCGCCGCCAGCAGCCTGCAGCAGCAGGCACAGCGGCTGAGTCAGGTGGTGGGGCTGTTCAAACTGGGCACGGCCGCTTAACGCTTCGAATACGTGTCGCCCCCGGATTGCATCCGGGCTACGGCAGCCATGTAGCCCGGATGCAATCCGGGGCCACCTCGTGCCTGATCAACTGTCCCCCGCCTCCCGCAGGGTGGCCACCACCGGGCGGGTGAGCACCCCGCGCAGGCCCCACCAGCCGGCGGCCAGCGCCAGCAAGGCGCCCGCGCCCATGGTGAACAGCGGCACCCAGGCCGAGGCCGTCCAGCGAAACTCGAACACATAGCGCGCCAGCAATCCGCCCACCACAACGGCGGCCGTGCCAGCCAGCAGGCCGGCCAGTGCCCCCATGCCCAGCAGCTCGGCGCGCTGCACCTGGCCCAGCAGCTGGCGGCCGGCACCCATCGCCCGCATCACCGCGAACTCGCGCGTGCGCGCCTCGCGCGTCGTGCTCACCGCCGCCAGCAGCACCACCAATCCGGTGGCCAAGGTGAAGGCGAACAGGAACTGCACCGCCTGTATGACCTGGTTCAGCACCGCCTGGACCTGCTGGATCTGCGCCGACACATCGACCATGGTGATGTTCGGGAAGTCGTGGCTCAGCGCATTGTCGAAGCCGGCCTTGCCAGGAGCACGGAAAGCAGCGATATAGCTGGCCGGCAACTCGGCCATCTCGGCCACCGGAAAGATGATGAAGAAGTTGGCGCGCATCGAGGTCCAGTCCACCTTGCGCAGGCTGGCAATCCGGGCCTCCACGGTCTGCCCAGCCACATCAAAACGCAGCCGGTCGCCGAGCTTCAGACCCAGTGTCTCGGCCAGTCCCTCCTCGACGCTGATGGCCCCGGCCTCCTCCACCTTCCAGGCGCCGCCCACCACCTGGTTGTGCTCGGGCATCTGCGCACTGTGGCTCATATTGAATTCCCGCTCGACCAGGCGGCGCGCCCGCTCGTCCTTGAACAGCTCGGGGCCGGCGGTCGTGTCGTTGATGGCCACCAGCCGGCCGCGGATCATCGGGTACCAGTCGTAGCGCGCCACGCCAGCGCCGGTCAGCGCCGTGCGGAAGGCCTCGCCCTGCTCGGGCTGCACATTGATGACAAAGCGGTTCGGCGCGTCCGGCGGGGTGGCATTGCGCCAGCTGTCGATCAGGTCGGTGCGCAGCAGCACCAGCAGGGCCAGGGCCAGCAGGCCCACGCTCAGCGCGGACACTTGCAGCACCGCGTAGACGGGGCGCGCCGCGATCTGGCGCGTGGCCAGCAGCAGCCATCGGGGTCCGCCTGCCTCTGGCACCACACGGCGCAGCGCCATCACGGCCAGCCAGGCCAGGCCGGCGAACAGCAGCACGGCCACGGCAAAGCCGCCGCTGGCGATCAGGCCCAGGGTCAGGTCTGATGACACGGCCATCAGCAGCGCCACAAAGCCCAGCGTACCGGCGGCCAGCACCAGCAGTGAGCTGGCCTTGAGGTTGCCGACATCGCGGCGCATCACCCGCAGCGGCGGCACGCGCGCCAGCTGCAGCACCGGCGGCAGGCCGAAGCCGAGCAGCAGGGTCATGCCCACGCCCAGACCGAACAGCGCCGGCCACAGACTGGGCAGCGGCAGATCGACGGCGATCAAGCCCGACAGCAGCCAGACGAAGCCATGGTGCAGCACGAAGCCAAGCAGCACACCGGCGAGGCTGGCGGCCAGGCCGACCACGGCGAACTCCAGCCCATAGGACCAGGCGATGCGCCGCTGCGACTGGCCCAGCACGCGCAGCATCGCGCAGTCGTTGAGGTGGCGCCCGGCGAAGTCGCGCGAGGCCAGGCCCACCGCCACCGCGGCCAGCAACGCCGACAGCAGCGCCACCAGCTTCAGAAACTTGCCGGCGCGGTCCAGGGTCTGGCGCATCTCCGGACGGCCGGTCTCCAGCGACTCGACGCGCACACCGCGCAGGCCGTCCTGCTTGATCTGCTCCTGGGCGCGCTGCACAAAGGTGGTGATGGCCGGCCGGTCATTCAGCGCGCCGGCCACCGCCAGACGGTAGGTCACTCGGCTGGCGGGCTGGATCAGGCCGGTGGCGGGCAGATCGGCCTCGTGCAGCATCACCCGCGGCGCGAAGCTCATGAAGCCCGCACCGCGGTCCGGCTCGGTGACGATGATATGGCTCAGCCGCAGGCTCAGTTCACCCAGCATCAACGCATCGCCCACTTTCAGGCCCAGCTTGTCCAGCACCTCAGCGTCGACCCAGACCGTGCCGCGCTCGGGCGCCGCCTTGAGCGCCTGTGTCGGGCCGCCAGGCACCTGGCTGACCGTGATCTGCCCGCGCAGCGGATAGTCCTGCCCCACCGCCTTGACCGACACCAGCCGGCTGGCGCCGCCCTTGTCGTCGGGCGCACGCGCCATGCTCGGGAAGCTGGCCGTGCGGGTGCTCTGCAGCTTCAGCGCAGGCACCAGTGCTTGCACCGTCTCGGGCAAAGGCTGGTCGCTGGCCACCACTGCATCGCCGCCCAGCAGCTGGGCGGCATCGCGGGCCAGGCCCAGGTCGAGCCGGTCGGCAAGAAAACCCACTGCGCACAGCGCCGCCACCGCCAGGGTCACGGCCAACACCAGCAGGCGCAACTCGCCGGCGCGCCGGTCACGCCACAGCTGCCGCCAGGCCATCGCGGGCACGCTGGGGCGGCTGAAGGAAAGCGTGTGTACGGCTGCGGTCATGAACGGTCTCCGGTCTGGCGAGGGCAATAGGTCGGACGGTAGCAGAGCTTGCGCCGTCAAGGACATGCAAGCGACTTGAACCCTGCGTGCAAAGCAGCGCAAGCCCGCCACCGGCGGACGGTGCTTCAATCAAGCCATGGACACAAACACCCTCCCCACCCTGTTCCTTTCCCATGGCTCGCCGATGACGGCGCTGGAGCCGCGCGAGGCCGGTGCCTTCATGAAGGCCCTTGGCCCGGTCATTGATGCCCGATTCGGCCGGCCGCGGGCCATCGTCGTGGCCTCGGCGCACAGCACCGCGCGCGAGCCGGTCCTGTTGGCCGGCGCGCAGCACCAGTCCGTCTACGACTTCGGCGGCTTCTCGCCCGAGCTCTACACCCTGCGCTATGACGCCCCAGGCGCCCCGGAACTGGCCGCCGGGGTGCAGGCACTGCTGGCAGGCAGCGGCATCCAGGCCCACAGCCTGCCGCAGGGCGGGCTGGATCATGGCATCTGGACACCGTTGCGCTATATGTACCCGCAGGCCGACATACCGGTGTTGCCGCTGGCCTTCGTGCCCACCCAGTCGCCGGCGCAGCAATTCGCCCTGGGCGAGGCGCTCGCGTCGCTGAGCCGACAGGGCGTGCTGGTGATGGGCACCGGCAGCATCACCCACAATCTGCGCATGGTGTTTGCCGGTGACCAGCCGCCGGCCATCGATGCGCCAGAGATCGCCGAATCCAAGGCCTTCCGCGACTAGGTCGAGGCGCGCAGCCGAGAACGCGGCTGGGCTGCCTTGCTCGACTACCGCCGCCAGGCACCCCATGCCGCACTGATGCACCCGACCGACGAACATTGGTTGCCCTGGTATGTGGCGGCCGGCGCCGGCGGGCGCGAGCATGCACCGCAGCGCATTCACGCCAGCCTGACCTTTGGCTGCCTGGGCATGGACGCCTATGCCTTCGGCCCCGGCGCCGCGCGGCTGAGTGGCCTGGGCTGACTCCGCAATGCCCTATATTTGGGCAAGCCCGGTCTGCGCCGCAGACCACCCCACCGAGGTGCCATGGCCTATCTGATCCCGAGCTACGACCCCGCCATCGTCGCCGCCTCGCTGCTGATCGCCAGTTTTGCGGCCTATGTCACCCTGGATCTGGCACAGCGCGTGCGCGCCGACGACATTGCCGTGGCACGCAGTTGGTGGATCGGTGGCTCCGTCACCATGGGCACCGGCGTCTGGTCCATGCACTTCGACGGCATGCTGGCCTATGCCCTGCCCATTCCACTGGGCTACAGCGGCCTGCTGGCCCTGCTGTCCTGGGTTGCTGCAGTGGCCGCTGCGGCCGTGGCCCTGTGGCTGGCGGGGCGCGGGCAGCTGTCACTTCCGAGGCTGGCGGTCGGCGCCCTGCTGATGGGCGCGGGCATCTGCGCCATGCACTACACCGGCATGGCCGCGTTGGACATGGCGCCGCCCATCGTCTGGCGCTGGTCGCTGGTGGCGGCCTCGGCCGCCATTGCCATTGGCGCCTCGGCCGCCGCACTGCTGATCTTCTTCTGGCTGCGCCGCTTCGGTGATCATGGCGACAAGCGCTACCAGGCCCTGGCAGCGTTGGTGATGGGCGCCGCCATCAGCGGCATGCACTACACCGGCATGGCCGCGGCCCAGTTCCCAGAGGGCACGGTCTGCCTGAGCAGCGATGCGCTGGGCGGTGAGCAGCTCGGCACCCTGGTGATACTGGCATCGACCGTGCTGCTCGGTCTGACCCTGTTCACCTCGATGCTGGATGCCCGCATGCAGAGCAAGTCGGCCCGCCTGACCGTCTCGCTGCAAAGCGCGAACAGCCAGCTTCAGGCCGCCAACCAGGAGTTGCAGCAACGCGCCTTTGTCGACAACCTGACCGGCCTGCCCAACCGCCTTTTGTTCGAGGACCGGCTCAAGCATGCGCTGGCCCGCCATGCGCGTAGCGGCCGGGGTGAGCGCATGGCGGTTCTGTTCGTCGACCTCGACGGCTTCAAGCCCGTCAATGACAGCTTCGGCCATGCGGTTGGCGACAAGGTGCTGCAGCAAGTGGCAGAGCGCTTGCGGGACGCCGCACGCGGCAGCGATACCGTCGCCCGCATCGGCGGCGACGAGTTCGTCGTGCTGCTCGAAGACATGAGCGATACTGGAGACGCCACCGCACTCGCCCGCCGCGCCGTGCTGGCGCTGAACCGGCCAATGCTGGTGGCCGAGCGCACGATCCATGTCTCGGCCTCGGTCGGCATTGCCCTGCACCCCGACCACGGCGAAGGCGACAAGCTGCTGACTCACGCAGATGCGGCGATGTATGCCGCCAAACGCGCCGGGGGCAACAGCTATGCGCTGTTCGAGGCCCATATGGATGCCGGTGCCGCCCAGCAGCTGGGCCTGCAGTTCGACCTGCGCCGGGCCGTGGCCGGTGGCCAGCTGAGCCTGCACTACCAGCCCAAGTTCGACAGCCGGCGGGCCCGCCTCAGCGGCGTCGAAGCGCTGCTGCGCTGGCAGCACCCGCAGCAAGGCAATATCCCACCGAGCCGGTTCATCCCGTTGGCCGAGCGCTCCGGCCTGATCAACGAATTGGGCAACTGGGTCATCGACGAGGCCTGTCGCCAGATGCAGGCCTGGCAGCGCGAGGGTGTGCGCCTGCGCGTGGCCATCAACCTGTCGGTGCATCAGCTGCGCCAGGACGACCTGGTCAGCCGCATCGAGCGGGCGCTGCGGCAGCATGAAGTGGACGCCTCGATGTTGTTGTGCGAGATCACCGAGTCTGCGGCAATGGAGGACATCAAGACCACGCAGCAGGCCTTCGAGGGGTTGAGCCGCATCGGCGTGTACCTGTCCATCGATGATTTCGGCACCGGCTACTCCAGCCTCAGCTATCTGCGCCAGCTACCGGCCCGGCAGCTGAAGATAGACCGCAGCTTCATCCACGACCTCGAAACCAGTGCCGACGCCCGCGCCGTCGTCGACGCCGTCGTGCGCCTGGCCCACGCGCTGGGCCTCAGCGTCGTCGCCGAGGGTGTCGAGACCCAGGGCCAATGCAACATCCTGCTGCAGCTGGACTGCGACGAACTGCAGGGCTTTCTGTTCGCCCGCCCGATGCCCGCCGACCAGCTATTCGCCTGGGCCAGCGGCCGCCAGCCCGACGCCACCATCGGCTTCTCGCCCTCGGTCTTCGGTGGCCTCGGCCCTCCACCCAAGGTCGGCTCCGGCTCAGGCTAGAATTCGCGGCATCAAGCGGGTGTAGTTCAATGGTAGAACTTCTGCTTCCCAAGCAGATAGCGTGGGTTCGATTCCCATCACCCGCTCCAATTTAGTGGATCACAGCGGTTCACAATGCATCAAGCCCCAAGGTAATTCAACGACTTAGGGGCTTTTTTCATGTCACGACGTTCCACCATAGGCCTTTACAGCTCATCGTGATTGGGGGAACACAGCATCTGTACCCCCGCTGCCGGGGGCTTGTTCCCCCGGATTTATTCCCCCATGCTGACCGATACCGCCTGCAAAAACGCCACCTGCCCGCAGGGCAAGGCCAGAGCACGCCTGCCCAACTCTGGAGGGCTGTACTTGGAGGTCGCGCCAAGCGGATCCAAGCGTTGATTTGCCAAGTACCGATTCGGTGGCACGGAGAAGCGCCTTGCGCTGGGCAGCTATCCCGACGTGTCGCTGAAATCGGCCCGCAAGGGTCGGGACGACGCGCGAAATACCCGGGATGGCGGTACCGACCCGGTGCAGGCGCACAAGGCCGACAAGGTAGCCAAGGCCGCAAGCAATGCGACCACATACGAGTCCGTTGCTCGCGAGTTTCATGGGGTCAAGGCCGCGGGTTGGAGCGAGGGGCATGCAACCAAGTGGATCCGGATGCAGGAGCTATATCTGTTCCCCCACCTCGGGCCGCTGGCAATCTCGAACATCAAGGCCCCTGGCTTGCTGGCAGCCCTGCGAAAGGTGGAGAGCAAAGGCCTTCTGAGCACCGCGCAGGATCTTCAACACATGGCCGGGCAGGTCTTCCGCTACGGCGTGCAGACCGGCCGGTGCGAGCACAGCCCGGCAACCGACCTGAAGCGCGCCCTGAAGCCGCACGTCGCCAAGCACTTCGCCGCGGTCATTGACCCCGAGAAGGTCGGCGGCCTGCTTAGAGCCATTGACGAATACAACGGCCAGCCCACCACCGTTGCCGCCCTGCAGCTGGCCGCCCTCTTCTTTCAGCGGCCAGGAAATATCAGGGCAATGGTATGGTCGTGGATCGACTTCGAGACGGCGACTCTGACCATTCCGCCCGCGGAGATGAAGCGGAAGAAGCATGAGAAGGTGAACGGCAGGCCGCATCTCGTTCCGCTAGCAACCCAGGCGATTACCACTCTCAAAGGGGTCCATCCGCTGACGGGCCACGGCCGCGATGTGTTCCCGGGGGCTAGGGACCACGGCCGGCCCATGAGCGACGGCACGATCAATGCCGCGTTGCGTCGCCTCGACTTCAGCAATGACGAGCGTGTGGCGCACGGCTTCCGTGCCATGGCCCGCACCATGATTGCAGAGCGCATTCCGGGCATCCCTGCCGACATGGTGGAAGCACAACTCGGACACGGAAAGACCGGTCCCTAGGGCAGCGCCTACGACCGCCCAGAGTACATGCAGCAGCGCCATCAAATGATGCAGACATGGGCTGACTACTCGGACCGGTTGAGGACCGGCGCGGAGGGCATCCCTACCCGGGACGCCTCGGCGCGGCCTGAGTGACGCATGTGCACCGCGACAGCGAGAGCTGGCGCACGATCAGTCGAGCCGCCTCGCTCCCAAAAAAGTTAAATGCACTCAAATGGCGCCCGCCCAATTGAACGTTCAGTTCACGTCAAGCTCGCGGCGTTCTGCTTCAAGGCCAAGACGTACCAAATTGGCCACTCGAAGCAACTGGCTATTGCGTAGCTTGAGCTCTGAAGCAGAGAACACATCCCGGCCAAGGACCGCTTCGATTTGGGGAGCAAGCATCAGGTAGCCAAGACGCGTTGCAATAGATTGCAGGGGGTCTGCCAACCAGTCGTCCTCTGGGAAACCACGTAGAAGCACGTTATCTTTCAGGGACGCCCGCTCAGCGGCGAATAAGCTTTGCAGAAAGCTCTGTGCAATCGGGCGTTCTTCAATAAACGCTCGACGCAGGAAGCGCGCGTCATCGGGCAAATGCTTCTCTTTGTCGATTCGATCGAAGAGGCTGTCCAAGCTAGCGATTCCTGCGCTTTCCGAAACGAGCCCGAGGTATCGGGCCTGCACCAAAGCCTCCGCAGCCTCGCGCAACCCCTCCTTCGATCCGAAGTAGAACCGAATCAGGCCCCACGAAACCTCAGCTTCGTCTGCGAGCGCACGAAGTGAAGTGCCGTCAAACCCGTGTCGACCGAACAAGCGCACAGCGGCCTCAAGGATTCGCTCACGACCAGCAGATTCATTTTTGATGGCTTCGGCATCACTCATGCAACAGCCCCAAGCAGAGCCCACAAATCTCGTTGGATTTCATCGTTCACAAAGATAGTCCCAATTTTCACCGCCCGCTCCTGAGGTCAGTCGGCTAGGAAAAACCCTTAGCGAGGAGCTACACAAATGTGTAGCCAAGTATTACACAGATGTGTAGCATCCAATGCGTCGACACTGACACAAGGAAAAGACATGCGCTTCCTCGCTTCTGGCAATGGCTGTCACGCCCACCCGGCTTTGGCCTTTTCGCCCAAGATTGTGGCCCACAGTCAATACATGCCAAGCACGCGGCAGCTTGCATTATGAGTAGCGTGGCACCAGCGGGAGCGTATCCAAGCATCGGCAAGGCGCGGACTGCCCAGATTGCTTTGGCGTTTGTGGCGATGTGCAGTTCCATGGATGCACAAGTCATTGGCCTGTTGATTGAACCGATCAAACAAGAACTCCGTTTGAGCGATGCCCAGATTGGGCTGGCTTACGGCACCGCCTACTCTGGCGTCGTCGGACTGCTCGCCATACCTGCAGGCATGCTTGTAGATCGGGTTTCCCGCATGCGCTTGGTGCTTTTGGCGACGCTGCTGAACTGCGGTGGACTTGTACTGGCGGGCATGTCCCAGTCGCTCTGGATGTTGGTGCTGGCCAAGGTCATGGCAGGCGTCCATGCCGCTCTCGTGTATCCGGCGGCGATGTCTCTGTTGGCCGATCTGTTTCCACCTGAGAAGCGCGCGTATGGCACCCTGAGCTACCCCATAGGTCAGACGCTTGGCAGCGTCTGCGCACTGCTCATAGGCGGCTTGGGCTACACCGCTTTGGTGCAGGCAGTGGCGGCCAACCCGAACCTCCTGGGTGGTGTGTCGCCATGGCGCATGGTGTCTATTGCGTTCGCCCTCATCAGCTTCCTGATCATTCCCGTCCTGGTGGCGCTGCGCGAACCGGCACGGATGGAGGTAGGGACGTCCAACCAGGGTTCGTTTCGAGAACTGCTGGCCTATCGCCAATTTCTTCTGCCCATGTTCATTGGCTTGATGGGCATTTCTGGGGCCGTTTCAGGCGTCATGACCTGGGTGGTGCCATCACTGATGCGGCTGTACAAGCTGCAGCCCGGCGACTTTGCGACAGCCTCGAGCGCCATCGTCTTGGGCTGCAGTCTGCTGTCTCTATTGGTCACCGGTAAGTTGGTCAACCTCTGTCGCGCCAAAGGGGGGCATCGGGCGCTGATGCTGACTGCGGCTGGAGCAGCAGCCTTGACCATCCCTTGCGGCTTGATGGGATTGATGCCAAACGCACCCGGCTTTGCTGCCCTGTGCGCACTCTTTCTCATCGCTAGCAACATCGCCTTAGCCTTGCCCATCATGGATATCAGCTTCGAGATTCCCAACGAGCTGCGAGGACTGTGCATGGGCGCCTACCTGGTCCTGATCTCTGTCGCCGCCATGGTGGGTGCGCCGCTGGTGGGCTATGTTGGCGGCCTCTTGGGCGGCGAGCAGATGATTGGCGATGCCATGGCACTGACGGCCGCGCCCTTCCTTGCCTTGGCGGCAATGAGCTTCTGGTTTGCAAGCAGACACCGAGCAGCAAACCTGACGCATGGGTCTATCCAGGGGAGCATGGCGTGAGCCCGGCCCCAACCATGAGAACGACCACAGAGCGCTACCAACGAGCGGCGTCGTTTCTCCCGCAGAACATCTTGCACCAGTTGTCCGGGCAAGTGCTTCAAGGCTATTGGATCGACGATCACCGCTACTTCTTCTTAGTCACCGATATTGTCGGAGGGCGTCAGCGATGTGTGCCGTCCATTGCAGATGCGCACACTGGCAGCGTCGAGCCCGTCCTGCCGCTTGAAGTGCTCGCCGAACAAATCGCGGCCACCAGCGGAAAGGATGTCGCCGCAATCGATCTGGCGCCGGCGCGTTATGAAATGCCAGATGCAACGACGCTTGTCGTCATCCTGAATCCCGAGGCCTATCGGATCAAGCTCGACGGTCCGCTGAAAGTCGAAGCCTCGACGCTCGAGCTGACCCCATGGCTACTATCGCCCGACAGTCAGCATGCCGCATTCCTTGATGGGCATGACGTGTGGGTGAAAAACCTGTGCTCAGATGTCGCTTCGCCTGTCACGACAGATGGCGAACGCCATCATGCCTACGGTGTCGATCCTGAGTCTGGCATCGCGCCTATGGCCTCGCGCGAAAGCCGGCTGCCTGTGGGCATGTGGTCGCCTGACTCGCAATGGTTCTTGACACATCGGATCGACGAGCGGCATCTGCCGGACGGTGGCCTGATTGAACATGCGCCAAAAGGCGGTGGCCGGCCCATCGCCCATGCGTTCAAGGTGAGCCGGCCCGATGACGACCTGCCCACCTGCGAGTTCATTGCCTATCACGCGGCCAGCGGCAAGGTAGTGCGCAGCGGCGACGTCAAGGTCGGCATCAGCGGATTCTCACCGTTCACCTTCCGTCAATCCTGGATCACGACTGAGCACGTCTACTTCTTCGATTGGGACCGATTTGCCTCCAAGGTCTCGCTGATGGCGATGAGTCTGACTTCAAGCCAGATCGCGACAATCTTCACCGAAGCGGCTGAAAGCGGATGGATAGATCTCAACCCACACGTCGTGGGCCAGCCCATGGTGCGGCCGCTCCAGGCCACGGGCGAATTGATCTGGTATTCGCAGCTCGATGGTCGCGGTCATCTTTACCTGCACGAACTGGATGGCGGCGCACTCAAAAACAGGATCACCGAAGGGGACTGGGTCGTGCGCGAACTCGTCCACGTCGACGAGGTCCAGCGACGCATCTTGTTCCTCGCCAGTGGATTCAAGGACGACGAAGACCTTGGGCACCGACGCCTGTGCACGGTCAACTTCGATGGCAGCGGATTCAAGTCTCTCGTTCGCGCCGAGGGAGATCTGTACATCAAGCCCGAGCCCGTCACGGGCTGTGATGCACCCCGCCCCTTCGGACCACCGCGTATGTCAGGTGGCCTGTCCAGAAACGGGCGCTTTGGGGCGGCATGCATAAGCAGCACAACCATCCCGACTCGGTGGCTCTTGATCCACATCGAAAAGGGTCAACGAAACGAAATCGCCCGTGTTGACATCGATGTGCAATTGCAGGCCCCCAAGCCCCAGCACTTTGAGGCACTCGCTGCAGACGGCAAGACAAAGCTCTTTGGCGCGATGTATTTCCCCTCGGACTTCGACCCATCAAAGTCGTATCCCCTGATGGACTACATCTACCCAGGGCCTCAGGTCAATTGGTATCAGCGGCGCTTCCCGAGCACGATGTCGCTGGCATTGCAGTCCATCATTGAACTGGGCATGGTCGGCGTGATTTTTGAAACGCGAGGCATGCCGAACCGAGGCCGCGCCTTTCATCAAGCGGGCAAGGGCCAGTTGCTGGAACCTCAGCTCAGCGACCATGCAGCAGTGATCGAGCAGCTTTGCAGACGACACCGTTTCTTGGACGGCACACGCATTGGCATATTCGGTCAGTCAGGCGGGGGACATGCCACCGCCAGGGCGCTGTTCGACTACCCGGCTATCTTTAAAGTCGGCGTGGCCGTCTGCGGCAACCATGACAACCGCAATTACATCGCCCACTGGATCAACAAGTACGGCGGTCGGCCAGGCACCGCCGAGCGCGATGAGCAAGCGAACGTCGGCGCTGCCCACAAGCTGCAAGGCAAGTTGATGCTGATGCATGGCGATATGGATGACAACGTCCACCCGGGTCACACGCTGGCACTGTCCGCCGCATTGATTGCGGCCGGCAAGGACTTCGATCAGCTCATCGTGCCTGGTGCCACACACGCGCTGCTTTCGGAGAGTCCCTATGCGATGCAGCGGCTATGGGACTACCTGACCCGGCATTTGCTCAATCGCGATCCCCCAAAAGACTTCCGGCTCTCATGGACACCTGCTGGCGTTGCCTTGGTCCGCCTCATGCAAGCCAACGATACCGTCTAACTCATCAGCCTTCATCGTGACAAGACCCCACGCCGCTCACGCACCCCCATAGGCCCGGTAGCTTGATGGCATCAGGCGAGCACGGTTGACCGTGTGCCCAGATGCCGCCTGCTTTTGCAGAACGCCCTGTTGCTATTGCTATCGCCCCTCCCATCAAACGCCAGCGCGTTCGAGTGTTGATCACGCCTGTTGAAAACCGCACCTTCGACAGGCCTAGCACACACCGACCAATCCAAATTGAAAGCACTCCACCATGCTCAAGCTCTCGGGACTGACCCACGTCTATGCCAATGGCACCAAGGCGCTCGACAACGCCACCCTCGACATTCCCACTGGCATGTTCGGCCTGCTGGGCCCCAATGGTGCCGGCAAGTCCTCGCTCATGCGCTGCATTGCCACCTTGCAGACACCGAGCGCCGGCAATATCCGTTTCGGTGATATTGACGTGATCAAGCAACCAGAACGACTGCGCGCCACGCTCGGCTATCTGCCACAGGACTTCGGCGTCTACCCGCGTGTTTCGGCGTATGAGTTGCTGGACCATCTGGCCGTGCTGAAAGGCATCTCTGACAAAGGCGAGCGGCGCGACACGGTCGAGACCTTGTTGGCGCAGGTGAACCTCTGGGAAATGCGCAAGAAGGCCGTGGCCGGCTACTCCGGTGGAATGCGCCAGCGCTTCGGCGTGGCGCAAGCCCTGATTGGCAAGCCGCGACTGATCATCGTGGACGAACCCACCGCTGGCCTTGACCCTGAAGAGCGCAATCGCTTCAACAGCCTGCTCGCAGGGATCGGCGAGAACGTGGTGGTCATCCTGTCGACCCACATGGTCGAGGACGTGGCGGATCTGTGCCCGCGCATGGCGGTCATCAGTGCCGGCCGCATCGTACAAACCGGCGCACCGCAGGAGCTGACCCGTTCGTTGCAAGGCCGGGTCTGGCGCCGAGTCATCGAAGCCAAGCAACTGCCTGACTATCAAAAAGAGCTGACAGTGATTTCCAACCGCCTGCGCGGCGGCCAGACCGTCATCCACGTACTGGCCGACAACACACCGGCCAACGGCTTTGAGCAGATCGAAGGCAGCCTGGAGGACTTCTATTTCGCCACGCTGACCCAGTCGCGTCGCAGTGCGTCAGCCACCACGGCAACGGTTTGAAGGAGTCTGATCCATGCTCACCCGAATCGCCGCCTTTGAAGCCCGCTATCAGTTGCGCTCGCCGCTGTTTGCCGTGGCTTTCGCGCTGTTCTTCCTCCTGACCTTCGGTGCCGTCACGATTGACGAGATCCAAATCGGGGCCAAGGGCAACGTCAACATCAACTCGCCCTATGCGATCCTGCAAACGCTGAGCACGATGAACCTGCTGCTCGTCTTCATCGTCACGGCCTTTGTCGCGAACGTGGTGATACGGGATGACGAGACGGGCTTCGCACCCATCCTGCGTGCCACCCGCATTCGCAAGTTCGACTACCTCGTGGGACGTTTTCTGGGCGCCGTCTCGGTGGCCTTTATCGTTTGCTGCGCGGTCCCGCTGGCGATGATGATCGGGACTGCCATGCCTTGGCTTGATGCGGAAAAGGTCGGTCCGCTGGTGCTCGGCCACTATGGCTGGGCACTGCTCGTGTATGACCTGCCAACCTTGCTCGTGATGAGCGCCGGCTTCTTCGCCCTGGCCACCGCCACGCGCTCGATGATGTGGACCTATGTCGGCGTGGTCGCCTTCATGGTGCTGTACATCACCAGCCGCGGCATGCTGGATGACCCGAGCCTGGACACCCTCGCCTCGCTGAGCGACCCGTTCGCATCGGGTGCGCTGGCGAGGGCCACCAAGTACTGGACCACGGCCGACCGCAACACGCTGCTGCCCGACCTAGGGGGCTTGTTGCTGTGGAACCGCCTGCTTTGGTTGGGTATCGGAGCGGCGCTGTTCGCCCTGGCGTACCGCATATTCCACTTCGAGGTCAAGGGCCGCAAGGCTGTGGTGACCAAGGCCGAAAAGCAGACTCCAGACGAGCCACGTCCAGCTGCCAAGCCCTTGGCCAGCCCCAACCGCAGCGGCGCAGCAAGTTGGCTGCAATTCAAGGCATTGACCCGATTCGACATGATCTTCGTGTTCCGAAGCCCAGCCTTCTTTGTGCTGTTGCTGCTCGGGATTTTCAATGCCGTTGGCGGGCTGGCGCTGACCGGCGAAGCACGCGGCGTCAACTACCTGCCGGTGACACGGGCCGTGGTCGAAGCCTTACTCAGCAGCTTCAATCTGATTCCTATCATCATCGCCGTCTACTACGCTGGCGAGTTGGTTTGGCGTGACCGCGAACGTCGCATTCATGAGATCGTCGACGCTACGGCTGCACCGAGCTGGGCCTTCTTGGTGCCCAAGGTACTTGCCATCACGCTTGTGCTGCTGGCCACGCTGTTGGTGGGCGTGCTGTCCGGTGTGGCCTTCCAACTGTTTCATGGCTACACCCGCATTGAGCCGGCGGCCTACGCACTGTGGTTTCTTCTGCCCAGCTTGATCACCGCACTTCTCCTGGGTGTGCTGGCGGTGTTTTTTCAGGCCTTGGTGCCGCACAAGTTCGTCGGATGGGCCCTGATGCTGGTCTACACAGTGCTGAGCACGACATTGGGCACCATGGGCTTCGAGCACAAGCTCTACACCTATGCCGGGACGGCCAGCGTGCCGCTGTCAGACATGAATGGCATGGGCCACTTTTGGATTGGCCGCGCCTGGCATCAAGGCTATTGGTTGGCGTTTGCGGTGATGCTGCTGGTGTTCACCCACCTGATGTGGCGCAGGGGCGCTGAAACCGCGCTTCGCCCCCGACTGAAGCGCATCCGTGAACGGCTTACCGGCGCGCCCGGGGTCATACTGGTGGTCAGCACAGTGGCCTGGCTAGGCAGCGGCGCCTGGATTGTCTACAACACGAACGTGCTGAACCGATACCAGACGCAACCCGAGATCGATCAGCTGAATGCCGACGCCGAGAAAGCGCTGATTGGCTTCGACCACTTGCCACACCCGACCATCACCCATGTGGTGGTGAAGGTCGACTTCTTTCCTCGACAAGTCCTTGCCTTGGCCGAGGGGAGCTACAGCCTGGAGAACCGTACCGGCAAACCCCTGAGCAGCGTGCATGTCTGGTTGGACCCTGTACTGAAGGTGCAGCTGCTGGAGTTGGATGGAGCGACTCTGCAGCAAGAGTACGCATCGTTCGGCTACCGCATTTATAGCCTTGCCACGCCCATGCAGCCAGGTGAAAGGCGACAGCTGCGCTTCAAGACATTGCGCGAGGAGCCCGGATTCGTGAACAGCCAGCCGCAATCTCGCATCGTCGCCAACGGCTCCTTCCTGGACAACTTCGCCGTGGCGCCAATGCTTGGCGTGAACCGCCAGGTCTTTCTGAAAGATCGAAGCAAGCGCCGCAAGCATGGGCTGCCTGCCGAGTTGCGCTTGGCAAAGTTGGAGGACATGACGGCCAATGCTCACCACTATCTTCGCCATGACAGCGACTGGGTCACGGCCGAGATCACACTGAGCACCGATGCCGACCAGACGCCCGTGGCACCAGGCTATACAGTCAGTGACACCACGGCAGGCGGGCGCCGCACACTGGTCACCAAAACCGAAGCGCCGATCCAAAACTTCTTCTCACTGCAATCGGCCCGCTACGAGATACTGAAGGAACAATGGGTAAGCAAGGACGGCAAGCCTGTCGATCTGAGCGTCTACTTCCACCCTCCCCACGCCAGCAACGCGCCGCGCATGTTGGCTGCGATGAAAACCTCGCTGGACCTGTTCAGCCAGTCCTTTTCGCCCTATCAGTTCCGTCAAGCACGCGTCCTTGAGTTTCCGGCATACGAGCGCTTTGCGCAGGCTTTTGCCAACACCGTGCCTTACTCAGAGGCGATCGGTTTCATCCAAGATTTCGATGAGCGCAAGAGTGACGAGAACGTCGACCTTGTCACTTACGCCACCGCGCACGAGATGGGCCACCAGTGGTGGGCCCATCAAGTGATGGGAGCTGACAAGCAAGGCATGACCATGCTGTCGGAGTCGTTTGCCCAGTACTCGGCCCTGCTGGTGATGGAGAAGCTCTACGGGCGTGAGCAACTGCGCAAATTCCTGAAACTGGAGCTCGATCGCTATCTGCGCTCGCGCTCCGCTGAGAGCGTTGAGGAGCTGCCCTTGGTGCGCGTCGAAGATCAGGGCTATGTGCACTACAACAAGGGCGCGGTGACGATGTACTGGCTCAAGGAAGTGGTGGGCGAGGACACCCTCAACCGCGTGCTACAAAAGCTGATCGCCCAGTACGCGTTCAAACCCGCCCCCTATCCCGACACCAACGACTTTCTGCGCTTGCTTCGCGCCGAGACAGGGCCCCAGCATCAGCAGCTGATCACCGATCTGTTCGAGAAGATCACGCTGTATGACCTGAGGGCCTCAGACGCCACGGCTTCAAGACGGACCGACGGCAAATTTGAGGTGACGTTCACGGTCGACGCTAAGAAGCTCTACGCCGATGGCAAGGGCAAGGAGACCGAGGCATCGCTCGCCGAGGACTTCGAGATCGGTGTCTTTACAGCAGAGCCTGGGAAGAAGGGCTTCAACAAGGCCGCGGTGCTGATGTTGGACCGCCAGCCACTGAAGTCAGGCAAACAACGCATCTCCGTGCTGGTCAATCAGCTCCCCAAGTACGTGGGCGTTGATCCTTACAACATGCGCGTCGACCGCGACTCTGACGACAACCTGAGCAAGGTGACGATGAACTGATCCAGCACGGTCAATCCGCCAGCGTCACTTCGGTGCCGCTGGCGGATCAAGCTTTCCAGGGTTCACAAGGCATGACCTGCATGGCCGCGTGTGGCGCTATCGCATGCCGGTGCTTACCTGTCATTTGCACGAATGAAGTCTGAGCATCCGTCCAGGCGAGCGACCTCGCACGCACATGGACAGCGGCACGTCATGTGCCCCACCGCGGCATGGCTCACCCTGCCCTCTCCTCGCTTGAAGCTCGCGCTGGACCAGACCTCGCGACAACTCAGCTGCACCCCAAGAGTGCTCTCAGCGATTGTCCGCCGAGGCTGTTTCCTAGGAACAAGCCAACAGCAGTCAGTGCACGCCTTGACACGCAATTGGCTGGCGCTCGCTGCCTGGCTACTCATTCGATTGAGCGCCATGCAAGCACTCCTTAGCCGCACCTCCCCCGTCTGAACGGCAAGAGCACCGCTCACGAATCCACCCCAAGGTGGCTTGCTGGAAAACACCTACAAGCAAACTACACGAACGTGTAGTCACTTGCTACACAAGCGTGTAGCATTCGAAGAGTCGGTCCTGATACAGGGGTTAACAGATGCCGCGAAAAGGTCGGCACCTCCATGCGGTCCTAACCAACGACTTCGAGTTCTCAGGGCCGCAAGCCGCCACCGCTGCGTCGCCTCTCACCCAAGGCATTCATAACGTCCAACTGATCAAACCGCTCAATGACATTGCACAGCAACTTCCATCCTGTTCGCCCCTTCGCCCTTGACGCGCTTCACAGGCTCGATGGCGTGGTGACGGACTTTGTCGAACTTCTCGGCAACCTTGGCGCTTTGGTCGCCATCGACGTCGAAGGCATTGGTCGGGCGACCTTCACAGCGGGCCACTCAAACTTGGAGAGAAGCAGACTGGTTCAACCCGACGACGTTTTCGAAATCGGCAGCCAGAGCAAGACCGTCACGGCCATGACGCTCCTTTTGCTGGCCAGGGACGGGTTGCTGAATCTCGATGATCCTGTGAGCCGACATCTCGATCTCCCGATTGATCGTCGGATCACGGTCAGGCACCTCTTGATGAACGCCTCCGGTCTCGGTGAGTACACCTACGGCATCTTTGGGGCGCGCTTCGACCCACGCATCAAGCTCACGCCTCACCAGTTGCTGGCATTTGCCCTGTCACAGGGGCAAGTGTTCGAACCAGGCGCGCACTTTGACTACTGCAACACCGGTTGGTTGATCGCTGCCATGGTCATCGAGGCGATCACCGGCAAGCGCTATTCCGACGTCACCCACGAACGGATTGCAATACCGCTGGGCCTCAAAGCCAGCGGATTTGGCGGAAGGATTCCCACTGGGGAACGCATGCATTGCTATTGGACGCTTGAAGCAGAGCCCAAGCCTGTCGACATGTCGGGCCAAATCGGCTGGGCCTTTGGCGCGGGTGACGGACTCTGCAATGCAGATGACATATTGGCCATTTACGCCAGCTTGACGCGCAAGGACAGCCCGCTGGGCATTGCCTTGAACGACTTGGCTTCGGAAACCTTGAAGCCACCCGCAAACCCGTATTTCGCACTGAGTGCTGGCACCGAGTATGGCCTTGGGCTCGAGCGCCGCTCCTGGGCCGGTAGCGAAGTCTGGGGACATCCTGGGTCAACAGGTGCCTGCCGAACCTCTACCTGGATCGACGCGGCTCGGCGAGTTGCCATCACGACGGTCGCAACCACCCACATCAGCAGAAGTGACAAGGGAGAGGAACTCCGCTATCCCCGCGCCCAACTGTTTTCGATGGCACTCAACACGGCGTACGCACTCGCCACAGAACGTGATTGAGCGCCAACGCCTTCGAACACGCGAACAGACAGAACGTGAGGTATCGGAATGACGAACGCTCCAAACAATTCGGTCTTCCTGGCGTCACTTTGTACGGAGACCAACACCTTTGCGCCCACCCAGACTGGGCTGGCGGCCTTCGCCGACCACATGGTGAGGCGTGACGCCAGTCGCTCTGACCCCGATGGCATTGGAGCTGGACTGCACCTGTTCCGAACCCTGGCAGAAGCAGACGGTTGGACTGTGATTGAAAGCCTAAGTGCTTTTGCTGAGCCAGCGGGCCTGACTGTGCAGTCGGCCTACGAGACCCTACGCAACCTCATCATCGACGATCTTCTCGCCGCAGGCCCGGTGCGCATGGTCCTGCTGGCGCTCCATGGCGCCATGATGGCAAGCGATTGCGACGATTGCGAAGGCGACCTCATAGCGCGCGTTCGAGCCATCGTCGGGCCGCACGTTCCCATTGGCGTGGAACTCGACCCCCACTGCCATCTGACAACGCAAATGGTGGCCGCGGCCGACGCGATCGTCATCATGAAGGAGTATCCCCACACCGATTGGAACGATCGAGCACGCGAGCTGTACGCCATCTGTGCCGCGCAGGCTGCCGGCAGGATCACGCCAGTGACTGCGACGTTCGACTGTCGGATGGTGGGCTTCTATCCGACGACGGTCGCCCCCATGAACGGGATTGTGCAGATGTTGAAAGACGCGGAGCAAGAGCCTGGCATCTTGTCGGCCAGCTTGGCGCATGGGTTTCCCTGGGGCGACCATCCTGAAGCGGGCTCGCGCCTTCTGGTCATTGCCGATGGAGACCGTGCCAAGGCGCAGTCAACTGCCGAGCGTCTTGGCCGCGTGCTCTATGCTGCGCGTGACGCGCTGCTACCGAGGATGCCTTGCATCAAAGACGCCTTCGCCCAAGCCCGCGACATGACTGGACTGATTGTCATTGCAGACACAGCGGACAACTCGGGCGGCGGTGCGCCGGGCGACACAACTCACTTGCTCACTGCACTGATGGATGCAGCGCTGGGGCCTAGCGCTTTCGGCGCGATCTACGACCCTGGTGCGGTGCGAATCTGTGAAGAGGCCGGGATCGGGGCGAGGCTGATGCTGCGTATCGGTGGAAAGACGGGCCCGACTTCTGGAAACCCGATTGACGTCGAGGTCGAGGTGATGGCCCTGGCCCCCAATCATCAACAAACAGTCTTCGAAAGCAAGGCACCACTCGGCCCAAGTGCCTGGGTGAGGATTCGAGACGTTGATGTGGTGCTGGTGTCCTTGCGTTCGCAGGTCTATGGCCGTGACGCTTTTACAGGGCTGGGCATCTGTTTAGACAAAAAGCGCGTTGTGGCCGTCAAGTCTAGTGCTCATTTCCGGGCCGACTTTGGGCCGATCGCTGATCACATCATTTCGATTGCAACGCCCGGAACACTTCAGATGGACTTTGCATCGCTCGACTATCGGCGCAAGCGGGACATGAACTTTCATCCCCGCGTCCCCGATCCACTCGATGTCGCAGCGGCGACCGAGAGTCCTTTCCCCTTGTTGGACGAACGCAGCAGCACCTAACCCATAAGACAGACAGCCTCGACTGACACCGAATAACTGTCCGGTGGACTTGTTGAATAGGCAGATTTTCTGCAGGAGACAGACGCGCGGACTACCACGCGTTTCACAACAAACAACTCTTCAACCTGGAGTGATGATGGCCAACGTAAGTCTAAGCACCAAGAACCGTGAACACCTCGCTTTGCGACTCTCTGCCGGAGCGGCCGTGCTGATGTTCTTCACCGCGAACGCTTCGGCGCAACAGGCAGAAGCTGCCCCATTGCCGACAAGCGCCGCTTCCGATGCGGGAAGGCGTGACACACGTGTTCAGAGCCTGGACACCGTGATAGTTTCGGCAACCCGCCGACGCGAACTCGCTCGCGACGTGCCCGTACAGATCGATGTCCTGTCGGCAAGCAAGTTACAGGACGCCGGAGCCAAGACGATGAGCGACTACCTGTCCAACGTGCCAGGTGTCAACGTGAACACCACCGGAGGTGCGGGCGGGAACAGCGTGACCATCCGCGGCATCTCAGCAGGACAGGAGATCGCACCGCTTGTCGGCGTCTATGTTGACGACGTTGCGATCGGCTCGACCAGCGCTTGGCTGGGCGGCGCTCGAAGCGCGTTTGACATGTCGCTCCTCGACCTCAATCACATCGAGGTGCTCAAAGGGCCGCAGGGCACCTTGTATGGGGCCAGCGCGATGGGCGGTTTGATCAAGTACATCACGAACTCACCTGACACCTACGACTTCACGGGACATGTCAGTCTCGGCGCCGCTAGAGTCAATGGTGGCGGAAGCGCCAATACCGCCAGCGCTGTCCTGAACGTGCCGCTCAGCGAGGGCCTTGCAGCCGTCCGCCTCGAGGGATTCAGCGACAAGGCACCCGGCTACGTCGATCAGATTGGTTTGGCCCCACTGAGAGAGGCGAACCGCGGCTCAAGCAATGGGCTGCGCCTCTCGGCGCTGATCGAGCCAACAGCCAAGTTTCGCGTCAAGCTTACAGCGATGAGGCAGAACGCCCATAGCAACGGTTCGGACTTGGTTCCCTACGACCCGTCAACCATGCAACCGATCCTGGGACGATTTGTTGGCAAGCAAGACGTGCAGCAGCCGTCCGACACGAGGACAACGCTGGCAACCGCGGATCTCGAATACGGGTTCGACTGGGCCACGCTCAACTCGATCACTTCAACCCAACGCAGAAACTACGGCTCGACTGGCGACAACGGCTTGTACGCGGCACTGTTGCCCGAACTCGGCATCCAGACCGCGACGTCATACGACGCCAATCGCCTGAACCGCACGACGCAGGAATTCCGCCTGACGTCCAAGGCGGGTCATGAGTTGGATTGGATTGTCGGCTTGTATCTCAACCGCGAACAGGCGACGAACGCGCAGGGAAGCAATGCGGCAACGGCAGGTGGCGCAGTGCGCTTGATTGCTGCGACAATTCCTTCGACGTTCCGCGAATCGGCGGTTTACGGCGACGTCACCTGGAGCGTTAACCGTCAACTGGCAGTGACGGCGGGCTTGCGCGTCGCGCGAAACAAGCAGACCTTCCAAGTCGACGCCGACGGCATTCTGATTGGCCCCACCCCGACCTCCGTCACAAACGAATCATCAGAGACGGCCAAGACCTATTTGCTGACCGTTCGCTATGCGCTGACACCGCAAAGCAACGTCTATCTCCGCGCGGCCAATGGCTATCGGCCGGGCGGCCCCAACTCCCCGATCTACGATGCCACCGGCACACTGCTGGTTCCTCCCACCTACAGTCACGACTCATTGTGGAGCTACGAGGCTGGCTACAAAGCCGAGTTGCTGGACAAGACGCTGTCATTGTCGACGTCGATCTTCAACATTCGTTGGAAAGATCTGCAGCAATACGGCTCAGCCCAGGGCATTTCATACTTGACCAATGGCGGCAAGGCCGAAGTCAACGGCGCATAGTTCGCCGCCACTCTTGCGGCCTCGCGACATTGGAAGCTGTCGACCGCTATCGCCTGGAGCGAAGGCAAGACCACGGAGGCCTCAAGCATTTCGGCCGCCGGGGTCAGCCTTCCAAACAGCCCCAAATTCTCTGCCAGCTTGGGCGTCAGCCACGAATTCGAGATCGCAGGCAGGCCGAGCTACGCAGGGTTCTCTACCCGCTATGTCGGTGCACGACATGCGGGCTTCGCCGGGAGCAGGTTTGCGCCTGACCTGATCCTTCCCGGGTACGTGGTCACCGATCTCCAGGCAGGTATCGGATTCAAGGGCGCTCATTTGGCGGTCTATGTGAGGAATGCGTTCAACCGATACGCGCTGCTTTCCGCGAGTTCTGCGGGTTTGAGCCTGGGGGGCAACTGGCTCATGAGCGTGCAGCAGCCCATGACAATTGGGTTCACATTGACTGCCCCCTTCTGAATGCGGCATAGCAGCGCCGGAACAACGAAGGACATTCCCACCGTGACTACAACGAATATCGAACTTCTTGAAGCCGTCTTGTCCAAGTACCACCGCGACGACGCGCCCGGCTTGATCGTCAGTGTTCAGCGCCACGGCAAATTGCTGCTGCGTCGCGGCTACGGACTGGCCAGCCTCGAGTCAGGGCAGGCCAATACACCATCCACGAAGATGCGCATCGGATCCACCACGAAGAACTTTGCTTGTGTGATGGCGCTGCTGCTGCGCGAAGAAGGCAAGCTTTCGATAGACGATCCAGTCTCTCATTGGCTGCCCGAACTGCCTGCATCTCAGGGGCGGCGCACGTTGCGTCAGTTCATGAACCACACAGGCGGCACCCGCGACTATCTGGACCTGTCCATGATTTCAAACGCCATGGCGTTCGTGCCAGAGGATGGCGCCTTTGAGTACCAGTGTCGGCAACAAGCCGATAACTTTGCTCCGGGTGATGCATTCACCTACAACAACGGTGGATACCGCATGCTGTCCATGGTGATAGCGCGCGTGACCAAGTTGTCGCTCGCTGAGGCTATGCGAAAGCGGCTCTTTGAGCCGCTGAGGATGCACAACACTTCTCTGTGGTCCAACGATCTGGATCCACTACCAGGTGCCGCGCAAACCCATATCGCCCATGCGGATGGAAGCTTCACCAAAGGCATTTTCCCCTCGGTTCTATTGGGCGAAGGTGGCATCGCTTCCACCCTGGACGATATGCAGCGGTGGCTGGGCCATCTGAATGCGCCGACGCTGTGGCCGCAGGCCCTGACAGACGAGATGTTGGCACCGACCCGACTGAACAATGGCTATGTGAATGCCTACGGCCTGGGCCTGGTCGCCGAACAATGGCGCGGCATTCGGCTGTTCCACCATGGAGGCGGCGTGGTGGGTGGCTCCTGCCAGATGTTGTGTGCCCCGGACCACGGCATTCAGATCACCGTGATGACCAATCGCAGCGACGCCGCAGCGCCAAGCTTGGCTGAGGGACTGCTCACGGCACTGCTCAAAGACGAGCTTCAGCCACCGGCCACGCTGGCCGATCCGGCACTGGCCAACAGCCTCGGCGGGCACTTCTATTGCCATGACAACGGTCGCCACTTCGAGATCCTGAATCATGGCGAAAACCTATTCCTGAAAGGTATTGACGGCATGCTGCCGCTCATTCAGTTGGAGGGTGAGTCCACCCTGCGCGTGAACGTGCACTCGGTCATTGTGAAGTCAGTGAACCCCGTGCTCGATGCACACGGGACAGTAGCCGCCATCGACGTCACAGACCATGGAATCGTCTATCGATGTGACCGAATTCTTCCTCTGCAAGAAAAGGACTCGCTGAGCTCCTTCAGTGGTCACTGGCAAAGCGACGAACTGCGTGCCCACATCACGATTGGCGATGGTCAGCTGGGCGCGGTGCATATTGCGGGCCACTATGGGACCCACCGTCTTCAATTGGAGCCACTGCTTCAAGGGATTTGCCTGATACAGAGCATTGATTCCGAAGCACAGTTCAGCGGTGTGTTGAGACTCAGCCAAGAGGAAGATGGCAGGCGCCGCTTGAACTTGGATACCGGCCGAACGCGAGGAATGACGCTCCATGAGGCAGCAGCCCGTGCTTGACGCAGCCGTCTAAAATGGCGAACGAAACACTGGTGCTTGGCGCTGGCATCATCGGCACCTGCACCGCGCTGGAGCTGGCCCTGCGAGGCCATCAAGTGATCCTGGTAGACCGTCGCGCGCCGGGCTGCGAAACCTCTTACGGCAATGCCGGCATCATCCAGCGCGAGGCAGTGGAGCCCTATGCTTTTCCACGCGAGTTGATGACCTTGCTTTCTGCCGCGGTGAATCGGCGTTTGGACGTTCGCTATCAGTTGGCAGGGTTGTGGCAAGTCTGGCCTTCACTATTGCGCTACTGGTGGCATTCCGCACCGCACCGCCACCAGTTGATCAGCCAAGCCTACGCCTCGCTGATCGCACATTCCACTTCCGAGCATCAGAGATTCATCGTATTGGCGGACGCAGAAGACTTGGTACGCCGTGACGGCCTGCGAATGATCTACAGGACACAAGAGGCGCTGGACCGTGCTGCGGTTGCTTCAGAACGGCTGGCTGACCACTATGGCGTTGTCAGCGTAGCGATGGGATGGGGTGCGTTATCAAGGGCAGAACCATCCTTGAATGCAGCGGTCCTGGCAGGCGCACTTCATTGGACCGATTCGTGGAGCAGCAGTGATCCCGGCGCATTGGTCGAGCGGTATTTCAGGTCGTTCCTGCAGCATGGCGGTCACTGGGCGCAGGGAGAGGCCGACACCCTTCGCGAAACCCAAGCCGGCTGGCGCGTAGAAACGAAGGACGGAACGGTCCACGCCCAGCATGCAGTTCTCGCATTGGGACCTTGGGCAGACAGGCACGCCCGGCGGCTGGGCTACCGCCTGCCGCTTTTCACCAAACGCGGTTACCACCAGCACTACGTCGGTGGGTCCACAATCGGAGTGCCTACACTCGATGCCGAAAGAGGTTATGTCCTGGCGCCTCAAAGCCGTGGGCTTCGCTTGACCACCGGTGCCGAGCTTGCCCCTCGTGCTGCCCCACCCTCCCCGGTGCAATTGATCGGTGCCGAGACACAAGCGCGGCAACTGCTGAACTTAGGCAAACCCGTCGAATTGCAACCCTGGCTCGGCGCACGCCCTTGCAGCGCTGACATGAAACCACTGATTGGCCCTGCGCCCCGTCATGCCGGCCTGTGGTTCAACTTTGCACACGGGCATCAAGGTTTCACACTCGGTCCGGCAAGTGCCCGCCTACTGGCCGACCAAATGGAGGGCATCCAGCCATTTGTCAATGCCACTCCGTTTCTGCCAAACAGGTTTCGGAAGTAAATGCGCAGACCAACCAGCGAGACCTCTGTCCGACACCCCCTCAAGGTCGCTGGCACAGACCAAAATCTCTGGCATCCAAATGCTGGCACCGAGCCTATCCTGCACTTGCCTACGCATTCAGTTTGGGCTCAAATCAGGGTGACCAAGCCACTGATTTTTGGCCAAGTTTCGTCGAGGTGATTTCCAGGCAGCCCGGCCTGTCAATCGGATTGACAAGGCCCGGCAGGCCGCGTGGTCGAGATGGAAGGCCTGCCGCCGCTGCTCAGCCAGGGCGCATGCAGGCGACCGGTCTCAGTGGTAGTCGTCTTCGAGTTGGTGACGCACGGCCAGGATGGTCACGGTCGATGCGTCCTCGATCTCGAACAGGGCGACGTACCCGCTGCTGCCGAACGGAATCAATAGCTCGCGCAGGAAGGGACTCGCCCCGGCCTTGCGATAGATGAACGGCGACCGGCTGAGACTGTCTACCGAGCCGACGATGACACCGAGCGCTCGCTCGGCCAGTTCAAGATCCTCGACGGTGGTGGCGCGATCGAGCAGGAACTCGTACACCCGCTTCAGATCGTCACGCGCCGAGGCGCTGTAGCGAACGACGAGGCTCACCCGCGTGGCCTCTTCTGCACCTTCGCCTTGGCCTTCGCCAGCATTTGGCCAAGCTCGGCGTGCACCTGGTCGGCTGCAAAGTAGACGCCGGTGCGCTTGGCGTCCTCTCGTGAGGCCAGACCGCGCGCAATGAACTCACCACGAGTGCGACGGCGTTCGATGGTCTCGCGAACCGAGGCTTCGATGAAGCTGGACAGGGTCTCGCCGTCCTGCAATACGCTCTCGGCCGCCTCGCGCAACTCTGGTTCGACGCGCAGCGAAGGCAGGGTGGCGGTTTTCATGGCGAACATCCTTTTGCGTTGCAGTTGCGATGCATTGTAGCGCCATGCTGTTGACACGGCTCCCGTTGGCTGTCACTCCGATTGACAAGCCTTCAAGCGCCGACGAACCCCAGCAGCTTCAGAGATTCGACCGGGGCAAGGCGACGCGGCCCGCCAGTCAACGGACGGGTGATGTCCCACCTGTTAAAGCAACCGTTTACAAATGAGGGTCCAACGAATGCCCGCTTGCATCGTCCTCACCTCAACCCACCCCCCTTCCCCGGCACCGCCGCCGGCACTTGCGCCGGCACCTGCGCCACAAACCGCGCCAGCTCGAAGGGGCTGCTGAAGAGCCTGACCGAGCCATCGGGCAGTTCGACGCGGGCGGTCCAGCGGCCATCGGGGCCGAGGGTCACGGCCAGGCGCAGCGCGAGGGTGAGGGGGCGGGGCTCCATGGCGGTCCGAAGTCCTTGCGGGATGAACGCACGATAGGCGGGCGCCGTTGCGGCGCCGTTGCCGAGCTCGCCTCGGTCAGGCCGTCGGCGCCCAGCGCCGGCGAAAGGCCTGCTGCCGTTCGGGCTCGGCGGCGAGGCTGTCGCTGAGCCGGTCAACATGCAAAGCCAGTTGCGCCTGCGCGTCGGGCAGGGCCCGCAGCAGATAGAGCGCGGCCACCGCGTGGGGCTCCGGCCCCGCCAGCGCGGCCCGGGCCAGCGCCAAGTTGGCGGCATCCAGCGTGCCGCGCTGCGCCTGGGCCTGCACCCGGAGCGCCAGCCGGCGCAGCCGGCACTCGGGGTTGACGCTGGGGGCCTCGGGGCCGGGCAGCAGGACCAGCGCCGCCGCAGCGTCGCCCTGGGCCAGGGCCAGCTCGGCCTGCATCAGCAGGTGGCGCTCGCGCACGCGGGGGTCGACGATGGGGCCGCCAACGGCCACGCGTTCCAGGCTGTGGGCGGCGGCCGCCGGGTCACCGGCCATCAGCTCGAACTGGGCACGGGCCAGCCAGGCCTCCTTGGCCAGATGGGGTAGGCCGCCCAAGGCGGTGTCGTCGATCCCGGCGAGCAGGGGCGCGGCGGGTTCAAGGGCGCCGAGCAGGCCGAACAGCTCCAGCGTGGCCAGCGCCACGCCGGCCACCGGGTAGGGCTCGCCGATCGCCAGCGCCTCCTCGGCCGCGGGCCAGGCATGGGCCCAGGCGCCGCCCAGATCGCCGAGGCCCATCTGCGCACCGACGAAGGCGGTGCGGTACATCAGGCGCAATTCGCCCGGCGCAAGCGCCGGCTGCAACTGCCAGCCCTCCTGCGCCACCGCCAGCGCCGCCCCGAGCTGGGTCTGTTCCAGGTAGCTGGCGCTGAGGCTGTACAGCGAAGCGCGGCGCATCACCACATAGCCCATGCGGGTGCAGTGCGCCACGGCCGCCTTCAGGGCCCGCTGGGCCCCATCGGCATCGCCCATCTCGATCAGAAAAGTGCCACGCATGCACAGGCCCCGGCCGACGCCGCCCTCGTCGCCCAGGGTCTTGCACAGGGCAAGCGCCTCCTCGGTCAACGACATGGCCGAGGCCAGCCGGCCGGCCGCATGTTCGGCCAGGGCCAGTGTGAACAGAAGGTCGGCCCGGTCCTGGCCCTGCATCGCCGGCAGGGCCAGCGCGGCCTGGGCGGCGGCCAGTGCGGCGTCGAGCTGGCCCATGCGGCGCAGGCCCTCGGCACGCGTATCCATGGCCTGGGCCTGCTGGTGTTCGGTGATGCTGGCGGGCAGGCCGTCGAGCAGGTCCAGGGCCTCGCGGCGCAGGCCGTTGCGCACAAAGTGGTTGGCCACGGCGATCAGGACGTCGCTGCGCTGGCCTTCGCCGACATGGCCCGCCTCGATCAGCGCCAGCAGCGCCGTCGAGTGCGGGTCGCGCTCGCCCTGCAGCGTGCGCATGCGCTCGGTGCGCATCAAACGCAGATGCAGGGCGACGGCCTGGGCCGGGGTGGGCCCATCGGCCAGGGCCTGGCGCCACTGCGCGGCGGCCTCGGTCTGGGCATGCAGGCGCTGGGCCTGGTCACCCGCCGCGATGCGCTGGGCGACGGCCCGGGCCGGATCGCCGCTGGCCTCGTGATGGGCGGCGATCAGCGCCGGGCCGGCACCGCTTTGCTCTGCACCAAGGGCCAGCCGGCGGTGCACCAGGCGGCGGCGCTCGGGCGACAGCGCGGCGTCGATGGCCTGCTGCACCAGATCATGGGCAAAGGCGAAGCCGCCGGCCTCGTGCTCACGCAGCAGGCGTGCGGCCAGCGCCTGCTCGATGGCCAGCACGGCGTCGAGCTCGGACAGCGCACAGGCCGGCGCCAGCAGGGCCGGCGCGAAGGGCTCGACTGCCAGCGCGGCCGCCTCCAGCACACGCTGGCTGGCCACGGGCAGGCGCTGCACGCGCGCCAGCACGGCCTCACGCACGCTGGCGGGCACCTCGAGTTCGCGATAGTCCTGGGTGGCCTGGTCAAACGGGGTGGACCAGACACCATCGCTGCCGACGGCCAGCAGCCCGCGCTCCATCAGATGGCGCAGCGTTTCGTGCAGAAAGAAGGGGTTGCCGAGTGTTGCCTGGCCCAGCCGGGCGGCGAACAGCTGCGGCGCCTCGGCGCCGGACAGGCGCCGCACCAGATCGAGCACGGCGGCGGCCGGCAAGGGCGCAAGCAACAGATGGCGGGCGTCGACGCTGGCGCGCAACTGCCGCAGCGCCTCGGCCGCAGCCTCGCTCAGCTCGGGCCGATAGACCAGCACCTCACGCGCGCCGGTCTTGCCGCCATCGTGGCGACGCTCGGCGACAAAGGCCAGCAGCGCCCGGCTGGCGGCGTCGGCGCAGTGCCAGTCGTCGAGCACGATGGCGTCGAAGTTCGCGGCAGCCAGCGCAAGCCAGCCCTGAGCGCAGGCCTCGACAAAACGCGCCCGCTCGGCCTCCGAGCGCAGCGGCGCGGGCGCCGGGCCGAGCTCGGGTAGCAGACGGGCTATCTCGACCACCACCCAGGGTGGCAGTTCGCCGAGCTCGGGGCTGGGCCCGCTGGGGCCGATCAGCACCCGCAGCGCACGCGTGAAGGCGGCATAGGGCACCTCGGCATCGCCGGGGCGGCAGCGCACCAGGGCGTAGGGGCCGTGGGCAGCGATGAAGTCGGCCACCAGCCGGCTCTTGCCAACACCCCCCTCACCCTCGACAAGCAGGCAGTGGCCGCCACGCCAGGCCGTCTCCAGCCACTGCACCTCGGCATCGCGGCCAACGAAGGGCAAAGCATCGGGAAGGGCCGCAACCCCGGTCGTCCGAGTCTGAGCCGACGCAAGGGCCTCGCCCACGGAAACCGTTGCGCTGCCGCGCAGCGCCTCCGCCAGCGCACGCGTCTCCTGCATCGGCAGCAGATCGAGCTCGCCTTTCAGCAGCTCGCGACAGCGCTCGTACTGGGCCAGCGCAGCCTCGCGCCGGCCGCAGGCGGCGGGCAGGCGCATCGCGTCGCGATGGAACTGCTCCTGCAACGCGTCGTCCTGCAGCAAGGTCTGCACCCGGGCCAGCGCGGCCTCGTACTGGCCCGCTGCCTCCAGCGCGCCGGCCGAGGCAACCAGCGCACGGGTGCGCAGGGCCCGGACGAGTTCGCGCTCGCCGGCCAGCCAGTCGTCAAAGGCCGAGGCATCGTCCAGCGCCAGGCCCTGGGCGAGCGGGCCGCGCCACAGCGCCAGGGCCTCGTCGGCCTGGCCCAGGTCGAGCGCCTCGCGCATCGCCGCCGCATCGCTGCGCAGCTCGGGGCCGGGCAGCAGCCAGTCGCCATCGGTCAGCACGGCACCGGGCGCGCCGGCATCGCGCAGCCGCGCCAGCTCGCGGCGCAGATTGCGCCTGGCGCTGCTCTCGTCCAGCCCAGGCCACAGCAGCTCGGTTACCTCGGTGCGCGACAAGCGCCCGCGGCGCTCCAGCAGCACCAGCAGGGCCAACGACTTCTTGACGCCCAGATCGACCACGGCCTGGCCGTGGCTGAGCTGAACCGGCCCGAGCAGTCTGAGATGCAGCATCGGGCCATCATGCCAGCGTCGCTGCCGCAATCCCTATCCCAAGAATGCACAGGCGGCCGCGCAACGCCGCCGCAACGCCCCCCACCTATCTTCGCCTCACCCCAAGCCGAGCTGGAGATAGCCATGAAGCCTTGCAGAACGTCCACCGCCCTTGCCTGCTGGATCTGTTGCGCGCTGACCGGTGCGGCCCATGCGGCCGCCAGCGTCACCCTGGTCCGGGAGAGCGCACAGCTCACCCATGTGCGCATCAATGTCGGCACGCCTGCCTTCACTGTCGTCAACACGCCCAGCGGCGAGTTCCGGCGCTTTGCCCGCGGCGAGCAGGGCCTGGGCAGCGTGCGCAGCGGCGCCGACGCACGCGGCCTGCCCGAGCTGCCCGTGACCGGCTTCCCGCTGGCCCTGCCGCTGGACCTCAGCGGCGCGCCCGGCATTACCGTCACGCCCGAGGGCCCGCTGCGCCGCGCCAGCGTACGCCTGTATCCGGTGCAGCCCAGTGAAACCGCGTTCGAGAACGAGCAGCTGCCGGCCTTCGAGTTCGACGCCACGCGCTATCTGAAGGGTGCCGCAGGGCCCGGCGAGGCGCTGTCGCGCAAGGCCATCTTCAAGGGCGATGCCAACGTCGAGACCCTGCGCTTCTCGCCCTATGGCTACGACCCGGCAACGCAGATGCTGACCTGGTACGACAGCTATCTGGTGCAGGTGCAGCATGCCGCCGGCCCCTGTTTCGTGGTCGACCATCTGGCCGACGCACGGACGCTCCCCGCCTTCGACGGCATCGACAAACTGCTGCAGAAGGCCCCGCTGCCGGTGCTGAAGTACGCGCTGAACCAGGGCCTGACGGCGAATCTATGCGCCAGCCTGGCGCCCGCGCCGCAGCTCTCGGGCGCACGCTTCGTGATCGTCACGCACCCGGACTTCCTCAGCGCGGCCAACAGCTTGAAGGCGCACAAGGAGGCGATGGGCATCTCCACCCACGTGGTGACGACGCAGACCATCAGCGGCGCCGGCGCGGCCGCCACCGCCGTGCAGATCCGCACCTGGCTGGCGGCCTACTACAACAGCCGGGTGATCAAGCCCAAGTGGCTGCTGCTGCTGGGCGACGCCGAGAAGGTGCCGGCGCACTACGACCAGAACAACTGGTACACCAATTCGAAGAACGCCGGCGATGTCTGGTACGGCCAGTTCCTGCCCGGCGCCACGGAAGAGACGGTGCCACCGATAGGCATCGGTCGCTTCCCGGTGGACACCCTGGCCCAGGCCGATGTGATGGTGGCCAAGGTGATGGCCTTCGAGAACTTCCCGCCGCCCGGCGCCGGTGTCGGGCCGACGAATGGCCAGAATTTCTACAGCCGCCTGACCTTCGCCTCCTTCTTCGAGGGCAACGGGACCAAGGACCAGCGCTGGTTCGCCGAGGTCACCGAGAAGGTGCGCAACCACGCGATGAGCCTGGGCTACGGCGTGCAGCGCATCTACAAGGCCAGCGCTGCCGCCAACCCGACCACCTGGCGCAGCGGCCTGTCTGTGCCGGCCGACCTGCGCAAGCCCGGTTTTGCCTGGAACGGCGACGCCGGCGACATCACCGCCGCGCTGAATGCCGGCACCGCCTTGATCTATCACCGCGACCACGGTGGCTGGAGCGGCTGGGGCGATCCGGAGTTCAAGACCGCCAATCTGGGCTCGGTTTCGGTCACCAAAAACCAGTACCCGGTGGTCTTCAGCATCAACTGCGCCAGCGGCATCTTCGACAACGAGACCGTGGACCTGGCCCCCAACAAGGTTGGCGGCGGCCTGGGCCCGAGCCCCAGCAGCGTCTACTGGGCCGAAAGCTTTGTGCGCAAGGTGGATGGCGCGCTGGCCGTGATCGGCGACACCCGCAACAGCAGCACGGTGGACAACGGCCACCTCGCCATCGGCCTGTTCGATGCCATCTTCCCCGGCTTCGCCCCCGGCTTCGGAAGCAACGCCGCGGTGCGCCGAATGGGCGATGTGCTGAACCACGGTTTTGCGTACATGGCCGCCGTCGATGCCGGCACGACCAACAATCTGCACCCCAGCGACAGCGGAGCCGTGGTCGGCGTCGAGGGCCTGCGCCACGAGATGAACATCTACAACGTACTCGGCGACCCGACGGTGAAGCTACGCACCACGGCGCCCTGGAACCTGTCCACCGTCAATCTGTCGGTGCTGCGCGGCACGGCCTTCATCAATGTGGCGCGTCAACCCTGCCTGGGTTGCCCGCAGAACATGGCCCCGCCGGAGATGGTCACCGCCGTCGCCATCGACCCCAGCAACGGTCGGCTGATCGGCCGCACGCTGATCAATGCCGACGGCAACGGCAGCATCGATTTGGGTGGCTTCGGCGGCAATTTCATCGTTCGTGTCGCCTCGGCCGATGGCACCAGCCAGCAGGTCGCCCGCACCGAGACCGACACCGACGGCGACGGCGTGCCCGACAGCCGCGACAACTGCACGCTGGTGCCCAACCCCGACCAGCGCGACAGCGACGGCGACGGCTACGGCGACGCCTGCGACGCCGACGTCAACAACGACGGCATCGTCAACAGCATCGACCTGGCCCTGGTGCGCACTGCCTTCGGCGGCCGCGGCCCGAATCGTGCCGACCTCAATGGCGACGGCCTGATCAATGCGCTGGACCTGGCCCTGGTGCGCCGCCTGTTCAGCACCCGGCCCGGCCCCTCGGCCTGGCACCGGCCCGCTGAATGACTCTTCCCTGCCCCGTTCCACCCTCACCCTCCCAAGGACATGCCATGAAAACCCTCAGCCAATTTGCCAGTGCCACCGCCCTGCTGCTCGGCGCCGTCAGCGCCCAGGCCGCCGGCAACCTGGTCATCACCCCGGTCAACAGCAACGTCAGCCCTGGCGACAGCTTCGCGCTGCTGGTCAGCGGCAGCGGCTTCTCCGACAAGGTCGTCGGTGGCGGCTTCAATCTGAGCTTCGACGCCAGCGTGCTGTCACTGACCAGCGTCACGGTGGACACCGTGGTGTGGGAATTCGTCAGCAGCAACGGGCTGATCGACAACGCCGCCGGCACGCTCAGCGACGTCTATTTCAACAGCTTCAAGGCCCAGCTGCCGACCGGCGACTTCAAGGTCGCCACCCTGCAGTTCAGCGCCAAGGCAGGCGGCAGCAGCGCCATCGTGATGAGCGACAGCCCGAACTTCCCCTTCGCCAATGACCTGGCCGAGGTCGTATCGGTCAGCTACCAGGGCGCGATGGTCAATGTCAGCGCCGTGCCGGAGCCGGGCAGCTGGGCGCTGCTGCTCGGCGGGCTGGCGGCCGTTGGCTGGCTGGCGCGCAGCCGCCGCAGCTGAGTCAGTTCAGCGCCGCCTCGGCCGCGGCGGCGGCCTCAAGGTCGTGGCTCTGCGCGTCCTCGATCACGTCGCGCGCCGCGGTCAGCGCGCGGCGGAACTGCGGCCACATGCGGGCAAAGGTCTCCAGCTGGGCACCGTGCACCGCCGGATGCACGTGGTACCAGGCGACGATGGACTTGGGGTCATTCAGGTTCAGCTGCATGGCAGGCTCCGCTGTCGAATACTGTATTTGTATACAGTATCACATCACGAAGCACCCGCAAACAGGTGGGCGGACGAAGAAGCCTCGGCGACTAAACTGCCAGCCTCTCCACCTTGCAAGCCGTTGTGCCCGCCAACCCGCTGATCCCGCGCCGTCTCGCCTGGTCCCTGCTGCCGCTGCTGTGCGGCCTGGCCGGCGCGCAGGTGCCGACCTTGAGCCTGGACTCCCTGCCCCGCCCGGCCACGCCGCCGCGCGAGGCCGGGCCGGTCGTGCCCTCGCAGGTGCTGCGCTGGCGCCAGGAGGCCGAGCGCTACGAGCATGGCGACGGCATGCCGCGCGACCCGGTGCAGGCGGCCCAGCTGTATTGCCGGGCGGCGCGCTACGGTGACGCGGTGGCGCAGTACAACCTGGCCTGGATGCTGACCAATGCGCGCGGCATCGAGCGCGACGACGCCCAGGCCGCACATCTGTTCTCCGCCGCCGCCGAACAGGGGATGACGCAGGCCCGGAACATGCTCGCCTCGATGGGCACGCCGCAGGGTGCGCCGCCGGCCTGCCTGAAGCCGCCGGAGTCGGACCCACCTCCGGTTGTCGCCGTGGCCACGCCCGGGCGCAAGCCGGTGGTCTTGCCGCCACCACCTCCGCCCACCAACGCGCCGCCCACCATCGTGCGCTTCGTCAGCCTGGTCGCGCCCGACTACCAACTGGCGCCACACCTGGTGCTGGCGGTGATGGCCACCGAGTCCAACTTCGACCCACTGGCCCTTTCACCGAAAAATGCCCAGGGCCTGATGCAGCTGATACCGGACACGGCCGCCCGCTTCAAGGTGCGCAACCCGTCCGACCCGGCGCAGAACATCCGTGGCGGCATGGCCTATCTGCGCTGGCTGCTGGCCTATTTCGAGGGCGATCTGTCGCTGGCCCTGGCCGCCTACAACGCCGGCGAGCGGGCGGTGGACCGCTACCGCGGTGTGCCGCCCTATGCCGAGACACGCCTGTATGTGCGGCGCATCATCGCCGCCATCGGTGGCCAGCGTTCGCACCCCTTCGACCCGACGGTGACGGCGCCCTCGGCGATGCTGGCGCTGCTGCGCGAGCCGGCACGGCCCATGACCCGCTGAGCCTTCGGCAGGTCCTCCTCGGCATCGCAAGCGCCGGGCCCACTATGCGCCAGCTCATAACCCCCGGCGAAGGTCGGACCTATGTGCGGCAACGCACAGACGATAGCCACGCGCCCCCGGACAGTGAGGCCATGAGCCTGACCTTGCGTCCCATACTCTCACTGATGGCGGCTGCCCACGAGGCCGCCGCCCGGTGGTCGTCCGTGGCACTGGCGGTCACCCGGCGCCCCTCCATCGGCCGCGAGCCGCCGACGCGAGGCCATGCCGGCGAGCCAGCGCTGCCGGCGCGCTATGCGATAGCCGAGCCACCGACTCCGCACAGCGCCGATCTGCTGCATTCCTCCAGCCTCCATCTGGAGTTCGCAATGACCCGTGACGCCGTGCCGGTCAATCTGGTCGCGATGCTGGCCTGGCGCGTCGTCGCCGTGCCCGCCCTGCTCCATGCCGATCTGCACAAGGACCAGATGCTGCACAGCGCCGCGAGACGGCAGCTGCGCGCCCTGGTGCTGGCGTCGGATGTCGGCGCCCTGCTGGCCGATCCCGAAGCCGCCGAGGCGACCTTGCTGGCGCGGCTGGAGCCCGCTGCGGCCAGGTGGGGCCTGTCGGTCTGCATGGTCGTGATCCGTCACGTGGAGATTCCGGTCCGCGTGCAATTCGACGCCGACGTGACGCAGATTCTCGCCATGCGGGACTGCCGGGCCCGCCGCCGCGCCCGGCAAGCAGCGCCGGGCGGCCCCGCTGGGGCTTGAGCCCCCCGGGGGAAGAAGCACCAGCGTCCTGCGCTTGCATCGGCTGCCCAAGGCAGCTTGACCAAGATGATGGCGGGTTCACGGCGACAATCAAGGTGCGGCGCTACGGCATCTACAAACCCATGCTCAAGAGATCGAAGCGCTGATCACCTGAGATCGGAAAATGAACGACCTGACCCTTGTCCCTGGCGACTCGCTGGCGCCCGAGCTGCTACACGAGACCTTCACCGCCGCATTCGCCGACTATCTGCTCGGTCCCTTTCAGCTGTCTCGGGAACAATGGCCGCCGTTTCTGGGCCGCCAGGCGGCCGACCTGGGCCTGAGCCGGGTCGCGATGCGGCGCAACGAGCCGCTGGCCTTCGCGCTGGTGGCACAACGCAGCCCCGAGCGCTGGCGGCTGGCCACCATGGGTGCGCTGCCGGCCGCGCGCGGCAGCGGTGCGGCGCCTGCGCTGCTCGACGACTTCATTGTCCGTGCGACGGCCTCGGGGCTCGATGCCGTGGAGCTGGAGGTGTTTGCGCAGAACGAGCGCGCGCTGCGCTTGTACCAGGGGCGCGGTTTCACCGTCCGGCACGAGTTGCATGGTTACGCCCTGAGCCCGGCGGCTTTCGCCATCGAGGCGCCGGCCGCGGACCCCGTCGATCTGCCCACGGCCTTCGCCTGGCTGGACGAAGCCGACCTGCAGCTGCCGGACCTGCCGCTGCAGGTCACACCTGCCTCGCTGCGCGCGCTGCCGAACGCGCTACAGGCGCTGCGCCGCGGCCGAGCGCAGCTGGTATTCAGCGTCTCCGCACCGGCCCTGGTCACCGTGCACAGCCTGGTGGATCGCGAACCGGCCCAGGCCGACGCACTGGCCTTGCTGCAGCAACTGTTGACCCGCCATCCGCAGCATGAGATCAAGGTGCCGCAGCTGCAGCGCATCGATGTGGGGGGCCAGGCCTTGCGCCAGCTCGGCTTCCAGGTAGAGCCCCTGCATCAGCTGCTGATGGTCAAGCAGCTGCGCGGCTGAGCACTCAGCCGACCTCGTCCGGCCTGGGCTTTGGCTGGGTCAGCGTGCGCAGGCTGCTCAGATCCAGATCCGATGCACGCGCCTGGCGTTCGGCATCGAACAGCCCGCGCAGCGCGTCACCGGCCTGCCACTGGGTGGCATCGGGCGGCGCCTTCTGAGTCTCGGCGGCGCTGTGCGCCACATGGGACAGCAGGCTACCGAGATCGGACAGATCGACGCCGACCCGCGCAGCCTCGACGGGCAGGCTGAAGCTGGGCAAGGCCGACGGAGCCGGCGCGGCCACCCGTGGCATCGCAATGCTGCTCAGGTCCAGCGCCTCGCGGGCCTTGGGCTTGGGCATGGCGATCTGAAGGCTGGCCAGTACCTCGGCCTGGGCAGCGGCCTCCGCGGCAAGGGCAGCGGCCCGGGCTGCTGCGGCAGCGGCACGCCGCTCGGCCTCGGACTTTTCGGCGGCGGCCTTCTCTGCGGCGGCCCGCTCGGCCGCAACGCGCTCTGCGGCCGCTCGCTGTTCGGCCGCGGCGCGCTCCACCGCCGCCGCCTCGGCGGCAGCCAGCTCGGCGGCCAGCTCGGCGGCACGTTCGGCGGCCGCTTTTGCAGCCGCTCTTGCAGCCGCTTCGGCGGCCAGGGCCGCAGCCTGCTCGGCCGCTCGCTGCACGGCGGCCGCCCGTTCAGCGGCGGCTTGTTCGGCCGCCAGTTGCTCCGCAGCTGCCCGTTCTGCCGCTGCCCGTTCTGCCGCTGCCCGTTCTACCGCCGCTTTCTCGGCACGTTCGGCTGCGGCCCGTTCTTCGGCCGCTCTGGCGGCGGCCTGTTCCGAGGCCAGCGCGGCGGCGCGCTGCTCGGCCGCGACCTTCTCGGCGGCGGCACGCTCTGCCGCGAGGCGCTCGGCCTCGGCCTGCGCGGCCGCGGCAAGCGCAGCCGCCTGCTCAGTGGCGGCCTTCGCTGCAGCCGCCTGCTCAGCGGCAGCCTTCTCGGCAGCCACCTGCTCAGCGGCGGCTCGCTCGGCTGCAGCCCGCTCAGCCGCGGCTTGCGCCGCGGCAGCCTGCTCGGCCGCGCGTCGTTGCGCTTCGGCACGTTCTGCGGCAGCCCGTTCAGCGGCCGCCTGTTCCGCAGCGGCGCGCTCGGCGGCCGCGCGTTCCGCCTCTGCCCGGGCCGCTGCAAGCGCCCGGGCAGAGGCGCGGGCAGCCGCGGCCGCTCGGTCCACAGCAGCTTTCTTGGCGACGGCACGTTCGGCCGCGCTCATGCGCGCCATCGCAATGCGCTCGGCTTCGGCGCGTTCGGCGGCCAGGCGCTGTTCCTGAGCCAGCTGCTGGGCCTCTCGCTCTGCACGATCGGCACGATCGGCTTCGGCTCGGGCCTGCGCCTCGGCGGCCTGGCGTTCGGCCTCGGCCTGGCGTTGAGCGACCTGCTGCGCCGCCAGCTCGGCCGCCTTGCGGGCATCCTCCTTGGCGGCCTCCTCGGCGGCACGTCTTGCTGCAGCTTCGGCTGCCAACTTCGCTGCATGTTCGGCCGCCTGTTCAGCAGCCCTCTCTGCAGCCCTCTCTGCGGCTTGCTGAGCCTCACGCTGCGCCGCAAACCTTGCGGCCTCCGCTGCGACCGCCTGCTCCGCTGCGACACGGTCAGCCGCAGCCTGCTCTGCTGCTGCCCGTTCAGCGGCGAGCCGCTCCACCTCAAGCCGTTCGGCCTGCGCCCGCTCCGCGGCCAGGCGTTGGGTCTCGGCACGCTCGGCCGCGCCGCGTTCGGCAGCGGCCTTTGCCGCGGCCAACTCGACGGCCTCGCGTGCCGCTGCTTCGGCTGCTGCGAGTTCGGCCGCTGCCCGTTCTTCGGCCAGGCACTTGGCCTCGGCCTTGCGCTGGGCGGCCAGCGCCTGCGCGGCGGCCTTCTCGGCCGCTGCCTTATCGGCGGCGGCACGCTGAGCTTCGGCTCGTTCGGCGGCCAGACGCGCGGCTTCGGCCTTGCGGGCAGCTGCCAGCGCCTGCACCTCGACGCGGGCACGGGCGGCAGCCTCCTCGGCCTCTTTCTTCGCCAGGGCTCGGGCCTGCGCCTTGGCTGCCGCTTCGGCGGCCGCCTGGGCCTTGGCGGCGGCCTTGCGTTCCGCGGCCTGGCGGGCCGACTCCTGCTTGGCGGCTGCCTTCAGCGCGGTCTCCTCGGCCGCACGTGCCTTGGCAGCCTTGTCCTTGGCCGCGCGAGCGCGGGCTATTTGCTCCTCGGCGGCCTGCTCGGCGGCCGTAGCCTCAGCCTCGGCTTGCTCGGCCTCCAGCCGAGCCCGCAGCGCACCAAGGGCAGCCTCTTGCGAGGCATGGCGCTCGCGGGCCAGGCTGGCCTCCACCGGTGCGGCCTCGGGCACCAGCTCCTCGATCGGGGGCACCGGCTCCGGGGGCCCAGGCGGCGCCAGCTCCTGAGCGGGCAAGGGAAGCGCGCGGCGGCGCTCGCTGATGTCTTCGACGTCGGTGACGTCCTGCATATTCCAACGCCTGGACGGGCGCGCGCCTGTGCCCGAAACCTCGTCGGCGCGCGGTGGCACCGGCTTGGTGTTGTTGGACTTCAGGCTGTCCAGCGAGATGGTCAGGTCCAGCGGCTTTTCCAGCTCGCGCATGCGCTGGTTGAACGCCTGCAGCGCCTCGTTCGGGTCAAAGCCATCTTTCCTGGTCATGACGGCATTGTGACCCGGCCACCGATCGCACAGTTAGCGGGTTCCACCCCCCACCCCAAGGGATTCCCCGCCAGACGGCCCGGCGCAATGCTCACATAATGAAGCGAAATAATGCGGCAGCACGAGCTCGCCACCAACAGTCAGCGAGGACAGGCCCTTGAACCCAGCAGCACTCCAGGTTTTGTGGGTGGACGAGTTGAACCGCCCCGAGTTGCTGGACGGCCTGCCCGATTCCGCCTGGGGGCCGTTCCAGCTCGAGCGCTGCACCGACCTCAGCGCCGCCGCCCAGCGCCTCGGCGAAGGCCCTTTCGACGCCCTGCTGGCCGCCCTGCCCCATGAGCGCGCCGCCGGCCTGAGCGCCTGGCCGGCGCTGAGCCACGCAGTGCAACACAGCGCCACCCTGGTGTTCACCCCCGACTGCGAGCCCGACTGGACCCTCGACCTGCTGAGCCGCGGCGTGCAGGAGGTGCTGCCCCAGGCCCAGCTGGCCTGCCTGCCGCGCTGCCTGCGCCTGAGCATCGAGCGCCACAAGCTGGACCGCGCGGCGCGCAAGGCCTATGCCACCGATCTGGGCACCGGCCTGCCCAACCGCACCCAGTTGCTGGAGCATATGAACCATCTGCTGGCGCTGCGCCAGCGCGAGCCCTCGCCGATGGGCCTGCTGGTGCTGCGCGTCGAGGGCCTGCTGCGCGCCAAGGAAGACCTGGGCCGCGAGGCCGCCAATGTGCTGCGCCGCAAGGTCGCGGTGCGGCTGCGCGCCGGCGTGCGCGCCAGCGATGTGGTGGCCTCCCTCGGCGCCGACGTGTTCGGCGTGCTCCTGGCCTCGACCGAGAAGCCCGAGGACGCCGAACGCGTGGCCCGCAAGCTGCAGAACGCGGTGCACAAGCCGCTGTCGGTGGCCGGGCATGACCTGACCCTGAACAGCAGCGTCGGCATCAGCCTCTACCCGTCGGATGCGCAAGACGCCGACACCCTGCTGCGCCTGGCCACGGCCGCCGCGGCGGGCCGGCCGGTGGCCGGCAAGTCTGGCCTCACACAGTGGGCCGAGCGCAGCCGCAAAGCCAAGCCGGCGGCGAATGACGAGGAAAGCTAGTTCCAGTCAGTCGAAGCCAGAGCTGCTGCGCAGGTCTGGCACCGAAAACATTACTTTTGAATATCGCCCAGACAGAGGTACTTGACCTCGACGTAGTCGTCGATGC
>Ga0187844_10000073_pt1 | contig 69398 bp, 57 predicted proteins | sample SpaLakP09_SKY_50_FD_134517 | JGI IMG/M metagenome (GOLD analysis project Ga0187844, IMG submission 134517) | Oligotrophic lake water microbial communities from Sparkling Lake, Wisconsin, USA - SP09_SKY_50 | ecosystem: Environmental > Aquatic > Freshwater > Lake | place: USA: Sparkling Lake...
GTCGAGCCCACCGAGACCGAGCCGTTCTGGCCACCCAGGGACAGGATCACCTTCTTGCCGGCCAGGCGCTTGGCGCGCACGTCGGCGATGAATTGCGCTTCGGTGCCGGCGCCCGGATCGACGGTGAAGCTGACGTTGCCACCACCGGCGTTGTCGGCGAAGGAAATGACGATCACGTCCCAGTCGTTGCTGACCTGGCTGATCGGGTAAGTGGCGCCGCTCGGGTTGGTGAAGTTGTGCCAGTAGCCGACCAGTGCGTGCTTGGCCAGGCCTGGTGTCGGCGTTGGTGTTGGCGTCGGGGTCGGCGTTGGCGTTGGGGTCGGCGTTGGGGTGGGCGTTGGCGTTGGCGTAGGAGTTGGGGTCGTGCATGTGCCGCCCGTGGTCCACAGTGTCGGCGAATCTTTCGGATTCCAGTTTGCGCCAACGTGCGCGGTGTGGCTGACGAGCGCCTTGTACGACACACCCAGGTAGCTGACAACCTGGCCGGCTGTGTAGGTCGTTCCTTCGGCCCACAGCGCACAGTTTGAAGGTGTTGGGGTCGGGGTGGGCGTCGGCGTCGGCGTCGGCGTCGGCGTCGGTGTTGGCGTCGGTGTTGGCGTCGGTGTTGGCGTCGGCGTGGTACCGCACGTGCTCGACACTGTCCACGGCTTGCCGCTGCCTGCACCGCCGTTGTTGGTCGATGGATTGTCGCCCTGGGTCCAGTATGCGGCGGTGTAATTCACGCCGGCAAAGCTGGCTGTTCCGCCTCCGCTGTAGGCGAAGGTGCTGATCCACGCCGGAAAACACACGGTCGTCGATGCGGCCACCGCCATTTGAGGCGCAACGGCGCCCGGGCTTGCTCCGCCGCCGCATGCGGCAATCGATCCGCCAAGCAGACCGACGATGAGACTATTGATGATCGTCCTGTTCAATTGTGACTCCATGTTCAAGAAGTTGGTTATCCGCGCGGGGCGGATCACGAGAACGATCCATCGGGCGGCGCACGAGAGGTATTTCAGATAATGTTGCAATACCAATATAGCACCAATTTCGCAAAAACACGCCAAAACTCAGTCCAAATTAATACCAGATGTGACATCAACGCAACTGAACAAGGTATCTCGCAGCCAGCGATGTGCCGGATCGGCGTCCTGGCGCGGATGCCAGAGCATGGAAACGGTGAATGCGGGCGTGGCAAAAGGCAGGGGAAAGCTGTGCATGCCGGCACGCAGCTTGCCGGTATGCCGTTCCGGGACGGTGGCGATCAGGTCCGAGGCGCGCGCCAGCGCCAGCGCCGCGGTAAAGCCGCCAACCACGGTTGCGATGTCCCGTTTCAGGCCGAGCGCTTCCAGGGCTTCGTCAATCGGGCTCTTGTCGCTGCCGCGCAGCGACACGCGGACATGCCGTCCCCGCGCGAAACGGGCCGGCGTCGGCGTGCCTTCCACGAGTGTGTGCCCCGCGCGGACCACGCCGACGAAACGGTCGCGAAACAATGCCCGGGTCCGCACCTCGGGACTGGTGGCCGTGCCGATGACACCCGTTTCCAGATCGACCGTGCCGTCGCGCAGGGATGCGCTTTCCCGGTCTTGCTTGGTGATGAAACAAAGCCGGACGCCAGGCGCTTGCGCGGCAACCCGGGCGATCAGATCGGGACCGAAGTTTTCGACAAAGCCGTCGCGCGTGCGGATGGTGAAGGTGCGTGTCAGCTGTTTGATGTCGAGTTGTTCGGCCGGGCGCAAGACGCCCTGGACGTCTTGCACCAGCTGGCTGACCTGCTGGCGCAGTTCGATGGCACGGGGCGTGGGCACCAGGCCGCGCCCTGCCCTGACCAGCAAGGGATCGCCCATTGTTTCACGCAGGCGCGACAGGGCGCGGCTCATGGCCGAAGGACTGAGCCCAAGCCGCCTGGCGGCGCGGGCAACGCTGCCCTCGGCGAGCACGGCGTCGAGGGTGATGAGCAGGTTGAAGTCGGGATTTTTCATACGCTGATTCTAACGCTGGCATGGCGTTAAACGCACTAATAAACTGCAAATGGTGCGTCTTCCGCTATATCTCCTATGGCGCTACAGTTGGCTTCCACGTCATCCCCGCGTAGGCGGGGATCCATACCACCTTGGTCCAGAGGTGCTATGGATTCCCGCCTGCGCGGGAATGACGGAGCAAACTCATGGGGGTATTTATGAATTCATTGTCTCGCTGGGCGCTCGCCAGTGTGTCACTTTCGATGCTGCTGGCGTCGCTCGGAACCAGCATTGCCAACGTGGGGCTGCCCGCCATGGCCCAGGCATTTGACGCGTCGTTCGCGCAGGTTCAATGGATTGTGCTGGCCTATTTGGTAGTGATTACCGTAACGGTTGTGGGTGCCGGCCGGCTGGCCGACCTCACCGGCCGGCGGCGCCTGCTCCTGGTTGGCCTTGGCCTGTTCACGCTTGCTTCGGGCTTGTGCGCCGCGGCACCTACGCTCCCGGTACTGGTCGGGCTGCGGGCCATCCAGGGACTCGGGGCGGCAATCATGATGGCGCTGGCCATGGCATCGGTCCCGAAGCAAAAGAGCGGCAGCGCGATGGGGATGCTGGGAACCATGTCGGCGGCCGGAACCGCGCTTGGTCCGGCCCTGGGCGGCTTGCTGGTCGCACGATTCGGCTGGCCCGCCATTTTCCTGGTCTGCGTGCCGGTCGGCATCGTGGCGCTGCTGCTGGTGGCCTGTTTTCTGCCCGCGGACCCCGTGCGCAAGGCGCCGGCGGCAACCGTGTCGCCACGGATGCCGGTGGCAGGGTTGACCATGAACATCCTGGTGACGGCCGTGATCATGGCTACGCTGGTCGTCGGCCCCTTCTATCTGGCCGGCACGCTTGCACTCGATGCTGCCGCCATCGGCCTGGTCATGGCCTGCGGGCCCATCGTGTCGGTGCTGACGGGTGTGCCTGCCGGCCGCCTTGTCGACCGCCTGGGAACACACCGAATCACCATGGCAGGCCTTGGCGGCATGGTGTGCGGCGCAAGCGGGCTGGCCGCGCTACCGCCCACCCTGGGTGTGGCCGGCTATATCGCACCGCTGCTGGTCCTCACCGCTGGCTACGCCATGTTCCAGGCGGCGAACAATACCGCCGTCATGGCCCAGGCGGCCGATGAACAGCGCGGCGCGGTCGCCGGCATGCTGACCCTGTCACGCAATCTCGGCCTGGTCAGCGGCACTGTCGTGATGGGCATGGCATTTACCCTGGGCGGCATGCGCCTGTCATTTGCCTTTGGATCACTGCTGATTCTGGCCGCATTCGCGATCGCGCAAGGGCGCAGCAATAGTTTTTCCAATCGTGTCGATTAATACAACCAATCAGAGCGACGCGCAGATTGTTGTATCATCATACTCAATGAGTTCTTCTCATTCGATAGTTTTTATTAACCGACACATAGCAAACGAGGATACCCCATGTCTCTGATCAATACTCAGGTTCAGGCTTTCAAAACCACCGCTTTCCATAACGGTAAATTTGTCGAAGTTTCCAACGAATCCCTCAAGGGAAAATGGTCGGTTCTGATTTTTATGCCTGCCGCGTTCACGTTCAACTGCCCAACCGAAGTTGAAGATGCAGCGACCAACTACGCCGAGTTCCAGAAAGCCAATGCCGAGGTGTATATCGTCACCACCGACACCCACTTCTCGCACAAGGTCTGGCACGAAACGTCGCCTGCCGTCGGCAAGGCCCAGTTCCCGCTGGTTGGCGATCCAACCCACCAGCTGACCCGCGCTTTCGGCGTGCACATCGAAGAAGAAGGCCTGGCGCTGCGCGGCACCTTCATCATCAATCCGGACGGCGTCATCAAGACCCTGGAAGTCCATGACAACGCCATCGCGCGTGACGTTTCGGAAACCCTGCGCAAGCTGAAAGCTGCGCAATTCGTTGCATCGCACCCTGGCCAGGTTTGCCCAGCCAAGTGGAATGAAGGCGCCAAGACCCTGACGCCATCGCTCGACCTGGTCGGCAAGATCTAAGCAGATTGACGGGGGAAGGCGAGGCGCCTTGCGCCCCCTTCCCTGCCAACACAGTACTTTTATACGGACATCATCATGCTTGACGCTACCTTGAAATCTCAGTTGCAGGGCTATCTGCAGAATCTGCGTACCCCGATTCGCCTGATCGCGACGCTGGACGACAGTGACAAGAGCGCAGAACTGCGTGACTTGCTCAATGAAATCGCCAGCCTGTCCGACAAGGTCAGCGTGGACGAATCGGGCAGCGATAGCCGCAAGCCATCGTTCATGATTGCTAAAGAAGGCGAAAGCCGCGGCGTGCGCTTTGCCGCGATTCCGCTCGGTCACGAATTCACGTCCCTGGTGCTGGCCCTGTTGTGGACCGGCGGCCATCCGCCGAAAGTGGACGCCGAGCATATCGCACAGATCAAGGCGCTTGATGGCGCGATGAACCTGGAAGTCTATATGTCCCTGTCATGCCATAACTGCCCGGACGTGGTCCAGGCGGCTGTGCTGATGGCGATACAGAATCCCCACATTAATACTGTCGTGATCGACGGCGGGATGTTCCCGTCGGAAGTCGAAGCACGGCAGGTCATGGCAGTGCCGATGGTCTTCAACAACGACGCCCTGTTTGGCGCGGGCCGCATGACGCTGGAAGAAATTATCGCCAAGCTGGACGTGAAATCGGCCGAGCGCGACGCGGCCAAGCTGAACGAGAAGGCGCCCTACGACATGCTGATCGTCGGTGGCGGACCTGCGGGCGCGGCCGCTGCCGTGTATGCGGCGCGCAAGGGCATCCGCGTAGGCGTGGCGGCGGAACGCTTTGGCGGCCAGGTCAACGACACCATGGCGATCGAGAACTATATCTCGGTGCTGGCCACCGACGGCCCCAAGTTTGCCGCGGCGCTCGAAGCGCAGGTGCGCCACTACGACGTGGACATCATGAACCTGACGCGTGCCGACCGTATCGTGCCGGCGGCAACGCCGGGCGGCCTGATTGAAGTGCACATGCAAAATGGCGGCGTGTTGAAAGCGCGCAGCGTGATCGTGTCGACCGGCGCGCGCTGGAGAAATGTGAATGTGCCTGGCGAAAGCGAATACAAGAACAAGGGCGTCGCTTATTGCCCGCATTGCGATGGCCCGCTGTTCAAAGGCAAGCGCGTGGCCGTGATTGGCGGCGGCAATTCCGGGGTGGAAGCGGCGATCGACCTGGCTGGCCTGGTCAAGCATGTCACCCTGGTGGAATTTGCCGATGCGCTCAAGGCGGACGCGGTCCTGGTCAACAAGCTCAATAGCTTGCCGAACGTGACGGTGCATGTGAATGCGCAGACCACGGAAATTACCGGCGATGGCCAGCGCGTCAATGGCCTGAGCTACAAGGACCGGGTGAGCAACGAGGTGCACAATGTTGAGCTGGAAGGCGTGTTCGTGCAGATCGGCCTGGTGCCGAATACCGAGTTCCTGAAGGGCACCATGGAACTGAGCAAGTTCGGCGAGATCATTGTCGATGCCAAAGGCCATACCAACCTGCCGGGCGTGTTTGCGGCCGGTGACGTAACGACCGTGCCGTTCAAGCAGATCGTCATTGCTGCGGGTGAGGGATCGAAAGCGGCGCTGAGCGCGTTTGATTATCTGATTCGCCAGCCTGTCGTAGCGACCGTTGCTGTCAGCGAGGAAGTGGCGGAAGCAGCCTGAAGGGCGGCGCGCGGCACCAGCCACGCCGCTGCCGACGTCCGGATCTGCTCGTCGTAGCCGCCCAGTACCAGCACGTCGCCGTTCGGTAGCAGGCTGGCCGTCGCAAATTCGCGCGAGCCGTCCAGGCTGCCCGCGAGCGTGACAAAGGCGCGCTTTGCGGGCTGGTACAGCTCAAATTGGGCAGCACCACCAGCGACCAGGACGCTCCCGGACGGCAGTATCGCGATGGCGTCCGTCAGTTTGAATCGCTGCGAATTCATGTCGGCCCCGGGTGAAAATTTTCCCGTTGCAGGATCGTAGAGTTCGGTGCTTCTGTAGCGCCCTCGCCCGTCGCGGGCGTCTGATCCCCCAATGACCAGGACGCGCCCGTCTGCCAGGCGGATGGCAGCGTGTTTGTGGCGGGGCGTGGCCATCTGGCCGGTGACCTGAAAGCGACCAGTGGCGGGATCGAAAATTTCCGCCGATCGCAGCGTTTCGCCACGCCGGACCTGGCGTCCCCCGACCAGCAGTACCCGCCCATCGGCAAGCGTCACGGCCGCGTGGCCGACCCGTGCCGTCAGCATGGGGCCGACGGCAGCGAAGCGCGACGTTGCGGGATCGAAGATCTCGGCGCTGGCCAGCGGGTCCAGCTCGCTTGTGACGCCGCCGGTCAACAGGACACGGCCATCGGACAGGCGGGCCGCGATGGCGGCTGCGCGTGCTGCGGCCATGCTGGCGGCGTTGGTAAAGCGCCCGGCGGCGGGATCGAAGATTTCGGCGCTGGCCGTCACATCGCGATTGACCCAGCCCCCTGCAATGAGGATCCGGCCATCAGGCAGGGTAATGGCCGAATGGCTGTTGCGGGGCTTGTTCATCGGCGCGACGGGGTGGAAGGAGCGCGTTGCCGGGTCGTAGCGTTCGACCGACGCCAGCGAGGCGTCGCAGCGTCCGGTGCAACCGCCGGTTATCAATAGCTGGCCTGAAGCAAGGAGCGTCGCTTGATGGGTTGCCCGCGCCACCGACATCGTGCCGACTTGAGCGACCTGCGAAGAACTCGCGCCTGCCTCTGCTGCTGGCAATTTCGCCGCCACGACCATGGCGATGCCAAGCACGCCGATTGTTGTCATCGCCAACTTGATCATCAGTTTCTCCAGGAAGTGAATTGCTGGTGGCGTGAATGAGACGTCAACATTAACGCAATGTTCGGTCGAGTATGAAGCTTTGGACGCGTCCGTTCAATGGATTCGTTGCGACCGTGCGTGAATCATGCCTTTGTGGCATCCGCCTGGCCAATCCAGTCGCCAAGAGTGCCATTCAGGACTTTTCAGCCTGATTCAGGAACGTTTCAGAACTTTCCTGAGCGACGTTTGATACAACGTTGTTGGGGGCACCACAGGCTCCCGTCCATTTTCCTGACCAACAAAGGGCTTCCACATGTATCGTTTTCATCGCATTTCCCTCAGCGCCATCCTGCTGTTTTGCACCGCTGCCGCCAGTGCTGCCCCTGTGACATACACCATCTACAGCAAGATTTCCCGCGTCAACCTGGGCATCGAGCACCAGGGTTTCATGCAGCTATCCGGCACGCTCAATATCACGCCGGGCAGTTTTGTGTTTGATCACCAGGATTGGTCGAAATCCTCCGTCGCAGTGACCATGCCGACCAAATCGCTGAACATGGGTGACGACTTGTGGAACGAGCAGCTTCGTGGCGACGCCAGCTGGAAAAACCTGTTCAACGCGCCTTACATCAGCTTCCGGAGCACAAAGGTGGAACGGACCGACGCCACGCATGGCGTTCTTTACGGCGATCTGACCCTGGCGGGCGTGACGAAGCCGGTAGCACTGCAATTGAAAGTGAATAAGGTCGGACTTAACGCAGTGACCAAGAAGGATGCGATCGGGATCACCGCGACGAGCACGGTCAAGCGCTCGCATTTTGGCCTGGATGCGTATGCCGATCTTGTCGGCGACGACCTGGCGGTGCAAATTCAGCTGGAAGCTGCCGTCGGGCCAGATCCGCACGCGCCGGCCCCCGCGATGATGAATATGCCCGCTGCGAAGTAGATTCGTTGGGAAACGCAAGTGCCATCTCCGGACTTGCGTGAAGACCACTGCGCCTGCCCAACGACGGGGCACAAAAACGGGCAAAAATTCCGGCCAGGCCCCCTTCCTTGCACTGTCTTGGCGTTTTCTTGTAGTTGCCGCATGGCACAGCAATTGCAGTGTCATCTTGGACAGCTTGCCGCTCCGGCAAGCCGATGCCGTTCCAAGGACAGGAAAAATGACAAACAAGGCAAGCGCTACCTACTTTCGGAAATACCGGGAAATCATCGTCGCAGTTGCTCTCTTCCTCGCATTCGACATCTCTATTCTTATCCTCAATTTCTACACCTCGTTCCAGATTGACCAGGACGCAGTGTCGATCAACTTGTCGGGGCGGCAGCGCTACGTTTCCCAGCGCGTGGCGCGCACCCTGCTGGAAATCGATGCGGCCCTGGTCGCCGGCAAGCCTGTGCAGCGGGCCACGCTGGACGAACTGCGCAACGGCGCGACCATTTTCCAGGCCTCGATGGTGGCTTTTCGCCATGGCGGCGTGGTGCCCGGCGGCGATGGCAAACCGGTGCGACTGGAAGCTGTCGATTCGGCGCGCGGCCGCGAACTGCAGGCCAAGGCCGAGGCCTTGTGGAATCCCTATTACGCGCTGTTGCAACCCATCCTGGAGAGCGACAATTTCACCCCGGCCCAGTTGTCTGCCGCGCTGGCCTACAGCCAGGCCAACAATCTTGCCCTTCTCAACGTGGCGAACGATTTCGTGACCGAGGCCCAGGCGCTGGGCGCGTCGCGCGCCAGCCGGCTGCGGACCATCCAGACCGTCGGCATCGCGCTGTCGCTGCTTAACTTTGCCTATACGGTGTTTGCGTCGCTGCGGCATTTGTTTGCCAATGACCGCAAGATCGAGATGGCGCAAAAAGAAACCGCCGAGATTCTGGACACCGTGAAGGAAGGCCTGTTCCTGCTCGACCCCGCATTCCGGATCGGGTCGCAATTTTCGACCTCGCTGGGAGCGATGCTGGGACGTCCGGTGCAGGCCGGGGCGAACTTCCGCGACATGCTCGCCAGCATGGTGCCGGCGGACGTGCTGGCACTGGCCGTGGACTACATCGACTTGCTGTTCGGCGACCACGTGAAGGAAGCGCTGGTGGGCGACCTCAATCCGCTGACCAGCATCGAAGTGATGGTCAGCGACGGCAACGGCGCCACGGCGCGCCGCTTCCTGACGCTGCAATTTAACCGCGTGCGCGACGAAGGCAAGATCACCCACCTGCTGGTAACCGTCCTCGACGTGACCACGCAAATGGTGCTTGAGCGCGCGCTGGTCGAAGCCAAAGGCAAGGCCAAGGCGGAAATGGAAGTCATGCTCGACCTGCTCAAGATTAATCCCGGCACCTTGAACATGTTCCTCAAGTCCGCCGAACGCACCCTGCTGGAGATTAACGAACTGCTTGGCACCGCCGGCGGAACGCTGGACTACCGGCGCACCGTGAACACGGTGTTCCGCAAGATTCACACTCTCAAGGGCGAGGCGGCCACGTTGGGCATCGACATGTTCGAGTCCCTGGCGCAGCAATTCGAAACCTTGCTGGCGCGCCTGCGTGAAAAAGGCGACGTGTCGGGCGACGACCTGCTGGCGCTGCCGTTCCCGCTGGAAGAATTTTTGCAGCGTATCACCATGGTGCGCAGCCTGACGGCGCGCCTGGCTGCCTATCACGACGCCTTCGCCCCAGCCAGCGACAGCGATGCCTTCGCGGACAACCTGGCGTCCCTGGCGCAGCGCGTGGCGAGCGATCACGGCAAGCAAGTCAACTTGGTCGCAGAACTGGACCTGATGCATGCACTGCCGCCCAAGATGCGCGCCGAGCTCAAGGACATCACCATCCAGCTGCTGCGCAACGCGGTGGCGCACGGCATTGAGCCGGCGCCGGACCGCGAGGCGCAATCGAAGCCCGCCGCAGGCCGCATCCATGTGACGCTCAAGCCGTCCGAGGCCGGCGAATACGAATTGACCATGCGCGACGATGGCCGCGGCCTGTCGCCGCAAGTGATCCGGGAAGCCTTGCTGCGTTCGGGCCGCTACAGCGAAGAACAGCTGGCGGAGCTGGACGACAGGCAGGTAGTGATGCGAATTTTCGAGCCGGGTTTTTCCACCGCCAAGGAAGTGAGCCGCGATGCCGGCCATGGCGTGGGCATGGACGTGGTGAAGCATCGCATCGAACAGCTTGGCGCGCGCCTGCGCATTTCCTCGCGCGCCAGGGAATACACGCAATTCAGCATCCAGTTTGCGATCTGAGGAACGGCGATGAAACTACTGATTGTCGACGACTCCAACATCATCCGTTCGCGCATCGCCCGCATCGCGCTGCACCCGCGGTTACCCGAGATCACCATCGTTGGGCTGGCAAAGAATGGGCTGGAAGCGATCGAGCTGTCGCGCCGCGCCCCGCCCGACGTGGTGACGATGGACCTGACCATGCCTGAAATGGACGGTATCGCGTGTATCGCAGCCTTGATGGCCGAGAAGCCGCAACTGAATATCCTGGTCGTGTCAGCCCTGGGCGACAAGGCCACGGCGATTGCGGCACTGAAAAAGGGGGCGCGTGGCTTTTTGCACAAGCCGTTCACGGACGAACAATTGGTCGACGCCCTGCTTGAAATCCAATGTTAGGAACAAAGAATGGCACATTTGAGCGAAAGCGAACTGAAGGTTTTTATTGCGGCGGTGTCGAACTATTTCGGGCAATTGACGAACGAGGCGGCCGTCATCCGCTCGTCCTATCTGGCGGACGCGGAATTGCCGCATTTTGATTACACGGGGCTGATTACCTTGTCGGGCCGCTTCCGTGGCTGCGTGTATTTTTCGGCGCCGCGCTTGTTGATGCGTGAGTTGCTTTTGCAGATGCAGGAGCCCGATACCTGCGAACAGAACTTGCTTGATGCGGTGGGCGAAGTGGCCAATACCATTTCGGGCAATGCGCGTCGGCATTTTGGCAGCGGGCTCGATATTTCAGTGCCGGTCGCGATCAAGGGTGCGACGGCGCAGATCAAGTCTGCTGTTCGCACCAGGCCGTTTGCGATTTTACTCAGCTGGCAAAAGCATGAGGCGGTGGTGGTGGTTGACATTGAACCGGTGAACTAGCAGCTTACTCCGCGGCCAATGAGTTCATCCGGCAGGCACGATTTGACGTTTGCCGGGACTGCCCCCGCAGCGCCCGTATGGGCCTCGACGGGAGGTCGTTGCCATGCGAGATTAGCATCCTATCCCAACGAAGCTACTTGAACGGCCGCTGTTGGCCGATGGCCCCCTTGCTATTTCTTTTCCTCGAACGGTAAATTGGGGCTCGTATCAACCCAGCCTGGGCGAATTCCTTTAGTGAATTCCTCCCTGACCTTAGCTAGCGAGTACTCGTCGCCCATGTCAGCTTCGATCTCGCCGATGCAGCCCCAACAGTCACCACCACAGTCAGCTGATAATGGGTCATCTTTCTGGTCCAGCTTGCGGCCGCAAATGCCACAGGTATTTCGCATCTTGAAACCTCTGTTCGACTACTAGTTCTTTGCGGCCCCTGCGAGCGGCAGCTGCCGGCCGACTACGGCCCGTCACGACTTTAGATCAATTGACAACGGCTGTCACCTCAAGTCTGAGCCATTACAATTCATCCGGCAGGGACGATTTGACGTTTGCCGGGACTGACCCCGCAGCAGCGCGCACATGAACCGATGCAATGATCCATTAACACCAGGGGTCCTTCGCGGTCTAATTCAAAAACGCGAAAGGAAAAGCGTGCCTCGAAAATCCGTCTCTGGAATCGGCGATTCGGGCTTTCTGGTTTTACGATCTGCGCGCCAAGGCCGCCGACGACGTTGGCGACGAACGTGGCGCGCAAGACGCTACTGATCTGCTCGGTCACGATAGCCAGCGCACGACTAATCGGCATTACCGTCGACGCGGAACGATCGTGCGTCCGACCAGGTAATGGTCTCAAATTGAACCGCTCGGCCGTTCGCAAGATCGCTCTGGAGGTATGGTCACTAAAGGCCGCGTGTCCGGAAATTTCGCTGCGAACGATTGGGCTGCCTCGAGCGGAAAATTGATGAGGAGCGTAGCACTGCAGTCCCAGCATACTATTTCAAAAAGCGCGCCTTGGAGTTGTGGCATGGCCCCTTCCCCGACCCAAAAGTCGGGATTACCGTCTGCGTACGGCTCGGACGAAGGGCGCGAACGGAACCCTTTTGGGACAGCGCTGAAAACGGCCCACTCGAACTGCACTTCATGCGCTTTCACAAACGACGCCAAGACGTCGCCTCTGACCCAGCCAATTGGCAACGATTCACGCAGCGCTCCATTCGCCTCCACGTCGCTGACGTACCAATCGTAATCTTGTGGCGCAATATTTGCAGCTTCAAATACCTCACGCATATCGGTGAAGCAACGTACTTGATTTGTATTTTCCAGTATGTAATTCATATGGTCAGACGAACATAACCGGCAGCATAGCGAATTGCTCATCTTACACGCTCCGTCGAAGCGGACAAGCGGTCGCGCAGACGGATGACGGAGCGCGATTTGCGGAATTGCGGAACTGTTTGGGATTTTCGCGGAACTAAACGTGACACTGAGGAACGAGCAGAACAGGAATATTCAGAGTAAATTCAATGACTTAAGTGGCCTGCCCAACAGGAATCGAACCTGTGACCCTCAGCTTAGAAGGCTGATGCTCTATCCAACTGAGCTATGGGCAGTCTGTTGCTTCGCAGAAAAGCGAGGCGGAAAATGAAAACGGGCTGTCAAATGAATGACAGCCCGTCCTTAATACTTGGTCGGAGTACAAGGATTCGAACCTTGGACCCCCTGGTCCCAAACCAGGTGCGCTACCGGACTGCGCCACACTCCGAAGACGATATTATACTGCGCGAGCGGCGCGACGTCAACTTTGTGGCGCGATCCGGGTCAGCCCCCTCTGTCGCCACTACTCTTCGGTGCTATAGGGGGAACGTATACGTTCCCCCTGCGCGGGTACGACGTGGTGTGCGCGTTAGGCGACTTTGTCGGCGATGCGGCGGGCGGTCGATTCGGCCTGGTCGGCGTTCTTGGCTTCCACCATCACGCGGATCAGGGGTTCCGTGCCCGATGCGCGGATCAGCACGCGGCCAGCGTCGCCCAGTTCGCGTTCGACGGCTTCTTTTTCGGCAACCATGGCCGGATTTTTCGTCCAGTCGAAGCCAGCCGGCACTTTAATGTTGATCAGCGTTTGCGGGAACAGGGTCAGCTCGCCGCAGCACTGTTCCAGCGATTTGCCGCTGCGTTTCAATGCCGACAACACTTGCAATGCGGAGACGATACCGTCGCCCGTGGTGTGCTTGTCCAGGGCCAGCAGGTGGCCGGAGCCCTCCCCGCCGAACAGCCAGCCATTTTCCTGCATCACTTCCAGCACGTAGCGGTCGCCCACCTTGGCGCGCGCGAAGCCGATGCCCAGTTCCTTGAACGCCACTTCCAGCGCCATATTGGTCATCAGGGTGCCCACGGCGCCGGCCACCGGGCCGGTCGACATGCGGTCGCGCACCATCACGTACAGCAGTTCGTCGCCATTGTAGATGCGGCCCTTGCTGTCGCACATGACCAGGCGGTCGGCGTCGCCGTCGAGCGCGATGCCCAGGTCGGCACGGTGCTCGAGCACCGCAGCCGACATGGCTTTCGGCGCGGTGGCGCCAAAGCCGGCATTGATGTTGAAGCCGTCCGGCGTCGCGCCGATGGCGATGACTTCCGCGCCCAGTTCGTGGAACACATGCGGTGCGATGTCATACGCGGCGCCGTGGGCGCAGTCGACGACGATGCGCAGGCCGCGCAGGTCCAGCTCGTTCGGGAAGGTGCTCTTGCAAAATTCGATGTAGCGGCCCTGCGAGTGCTGCAGGCGCTTGGCGCGGCCCATTTTTTCCGGCGACACGCAGGTCATCGGCTGGTCGATCATTTCTTCGATTTCCGATTCCACCGCATCGGCCAGCTTGGTGCCGTGTTCCGAGAAAAACTTGATGCCGTTGTCGTGGAAAGGATTGTGCGAGGCAGAAATGACCACGCCGGCCGACAGGCGCAATGCGCGCGTCAGGTAGGCCACAGCCGGGGTCGGCGTCGGGCCGGCCAGCAGCACGTCGACGCCGGCGGCGTTGAAGCCTGCTTCCAGGGCCGATTCAAGCATGTAACCGGAGATGCGGGTGTCTTTGCCGATCAGCACGGTCGGACGGCCGGACGCGGCATTGCTGGACTTGGCCAGCACTTTGCCGGCAGCGTGGCCAAGGCGCATCACAAAGTCAGGGGTGATCGGCGCTACGCCAACCAGTCCACGGATACCATCGGTGCCGAAATATTTACGTCCCATGTTCGCTCTTTATTTTAAGTTTGGTGAATGTTAGCAGCTTGCCACACTTTAACGGCATCAACCGTTTCGACTACATCATGTACCCGGACAATTCTAGCGCCATGCGCTATCGCAGCCAACGCACCTGCAATGTTTCCGGCCAAACGTTGTTCGACCGGTTTGCCGGTAATCGCGCCGATCATCGATTTGCGCGATACCCCGGCCAGCACCGGCAGCCCCACTGCGTCGCGGATCTTGCCGATATTGCGCAGCAAGGCAAAATTGTGCTCGACCGTCTTGCCGAACCCGAAACCGGGATCGATGCAGATGCGTTCGCGGTCGATGCCGGCAGCCACCATGGCGTCGACCCGTTCGCGCAGGAAATCAGTCACTTCACCCACGACGTCGCTGTAGTCGGGGTTCTGCTGCATGCTTTGCGGCGTGCCCTGCATGTGCATCACGCACAGGCCGCAATCGCTGTCCGCCACCGCTTCCAGGGCGCCCGGAGCGCGGAAGCCGTTGATGTCGTTGATCATATCCACTCCGGCCAGGATGGCTTCGCGCATCACGGCCGGCTTGAAGGTATCGATCGACAGCGGCCGGCCCAGGTCGCGCAGGGCGTACAGGACCGGCATCACGCGCCGCAATTCTTCGTCCAGCGGCACGCCTGGCGCGCCGGGACGGGTCGATTCGCCGCCGATGTCGATCATGTCGACACCTTCGGCGATCATTTCCTCGGCGCGCGACATGGCGAATTCCAGCGACTGGAAACGGCCGCCGTCAGAAAAGGAGTCCGGGGTCACGTTCAGGATGCCCATGACGAGCGGCTGGTGCTCGAGTTGGAAACCGAAACGGCCGCATTGAAGGTAGTGTCGCATGTGGTGTGAAGTGCGATCGGCCATGAAAAATGCCGCTCGGTTGTTGCCAGAGCGGCATTATATACTGCGTTACGACCTGGCGATTACGCCGGTGCGGTCGCGTTCGGCGATACGTCGTCCTTGCCGCTGTCGCCAGGCGGCGTGCGCTTGGCAGGCATGCCCGCCTTCGGTGCGCGCGGATCGTTGCCAGCCATGATGTCGTTGATCTGGTCGGCGTCGATGGTTTCCCATTCCAGCAGCGCGCGGGTCATTTTTTCGACCTTGTCGCGGTTTTCTTCGAGCAGGCGGCGGGCCAGCGCGTACTGGCGATCCAGGATGGCGCGGATTTCCGCGTCCACCTTTTGCTGCGTTGCTTCCGAAATGGTCTTGGTGGCGCCGCCGAAGAAGCCTTCGTTTTCGCTGTCTTCGTAGACCATCACGCCCATGCTGTCGCTCATGCCGAAACGGGTGACCATGGAACGGGCCAGCTTGGTGGCGCGCGAGAAGTCGTTCGATGCGCCGGTCGACATCTGGCCCACGAAAATCTCTTCGGCGATACGGCCGCCGAACAAAATCGAGATTTCTTCGAGCATCTTGTCCTTGTAGCCCGACAGCTGGTCGTGTTCCGGCAACTGCCAGGTCAGGCCCAGGGCGAAGCCACGCGGCATGATGGTGACCTTGTGCACAGGGTCGGCCTTCGGCAGCAGCTTGGCGATCACGGCGTGGCCGGACTCGTGATAAGCGGTGTTGCGGCGTTCTTCTTCGCGCATGACCATCGATTTGCGCTCGGGACCCATGTAGATCTTGTCCTTGGCGTCTTCGAAGTCCATCATTTCCACCAGGCGCTTGCTGCGGCGCGCGGCGAACAGGGCTGCTTCGTTGACCAGGTTGGCCAGGTCGGCGCCCGAGAAGCCAGGCGTGCCGCGGGCCAGGATGTCGGCCTTGACGTCGGTGGCGATAGGCACTTTGCGCATGTGCACGTTCAGGATTTGTTCGCGGCCGCGGATGTCCGGCAAGCCCACCATGACCTGGCGGTCGAAGCGGCCCGGACGCAGCAGCGCTTTATCGAGCACGTCGGCGCGGTTGGTGGCAGCGACCACGATGACGCCGGAGCTCGCTTCAAAACCGTCCATTTCGACCAGCAGCTGGTTCAGCGTCTGTTCGCGTTCGTCGTTGCCGCCGCCCATGCCGGCGCCGCGATGGCGGCCGACAGCGTCGATCTCGTCGATGAAGATGATGCAAGGCGAATGCTTTTTCGCGTTTTCGAACATGTCGCGCACGCGGCTGGCGCCGACGCCGACGAACATTTCCACGAAGTCGGAACCCGAGATCGAGAAGAACGGTACTTTGGCTTCGCCGGCAATGGCGCGCGCCAGCAGGGTTTTACCCGTGCCCGGCGGCCCGACCATCAGCACGCCGCGCGGAATGCGTCCGCCCAGCTTCTGGAACTTGGTAGGGTCCTTCAGGAAGTCGACGATTTCGTTCACTTCCTCCTTCGCTTCGTCGCAACCGGCGACGTCGGCGAAGGTGACGGTGTTGTTGGTTTCATCCATCATGCGCGCCTTCGACTTTCCGAAGGAGAACGCGCCGCCCTTGCCGCCGCCCTGCATCTGGCGCATGAAGAACACCCATACGCCGATCAGCAACAGCATCGGGAACCACGAAATGAAGACCTGCTGCAGGAACGATGGCTCTTCTGCCGGCCGGATGTCGAATTTGACATTGTTTTCGCGCAGGTCGCCGACCAGGCCGCGGTCGAGGCCGCTGGCGGTGGTGCGCACCTTGGTGTCGTCGGTACGCAGCGCGGTGATGCTGCTGCCCTCGATGACCACTTCCTTGATGCGGCGCGCTTTGACTTCGTCCAGCAAATCGGAATAAGCGATGGGCTTGGTGCCGCCGGTGGTACCGCTGCCGCCTTCAAAATTCTTGAACAGCATGAACAGCAACAAGGCTACAACCACCCAGATGGCCGATTTGGAAAACATATTATTCACGAAAACTCCTTCGATGCAGGCGCATCTTTTACCGATTTCTAGAACGCCGATTTTACTCGTAATAAGCTGGAGGTGCCACGCACGCCCGGCTCAGGGACTGAAAAAACCACTGAAAACATATACATATGGCCGCATTCTTGGCCAAATCGCATGCTTTTTACAGCTTCCCAATCCTGATGTGCGGCCCGAACGGTCAAATATCAAGGACTGAATCGTCCTCGATGCCGTGATTCTTTGTGGCAGGGTTCTTGACGCCCTTCCCTACCAGGAAAATTTCGGACGACTTGTCGCGACTGGCTTTCGGTTTGATCTGTTTGACGATCTTAAATTCACTTCTGAATTTTTCGACAATCTGGCTGAAACCCATGTCCTTGAAACATTTCACGACCAGAGCCCCGCTCGGCTTCATGTGGAATTGGGTGAATTCAATTGCCAGATCGATAAGATGCTCCATGCGCGCCGAATCGGCGGTCGGAATCCCGGACAGGTTGGGCGCCATGTCCGACAGCACCAGGTCGCATTTGCGGCCGGCCAGGATGGTGTCGAGCTGGCGCAGCACGCGCGCTTCGCGGAAGTCGCCCAGGATGAAGTGCATGTCGGCGATCGGCTCCATGGGCAGCATGTCGAGCCCGATGATGGTGCCGTTGATGCCGCCGCCATCCTTGCCGGCCAGCTTGCGCCGTACATACTGGCCCCAGCTGCCCGGGGTGCAGCCAAGGTCGACGATGACCTGGCCGGACTTGATCAGCTTCTCGCTCTCGTCGATTTCCTTGAGCTTGTACGCGGCGCGTGCACGGTAACCCTCTTTCTGCGCCAATTTGACGTAGGGGTCGTTTATATGGTCGTGCAACCAGTTTTTATTAAGTTTCTTTGCCATTCGCGTAGAATACTGCCTTTAAAGGATTAACTAAAAATATTATGCAAAAACTTTCCCCCGTCGAGCGCAGCGCACTGCGCGCTGAAGCCCATGCGCTGAAGCCAGTCGTGATCATTGGCGAAGCGGGTCTGACCCCAGCAGTCATCAAGGAAATTTCCGGCAGCCTCGATTCGCATGGCCTGATCAAGGTCCGCGTTTTCGGCGACGACCGCGAAATGCGCAACGAGATCTACGAAAACATCTGCACCGAACTGCAAGCCCACCCGGTCCAGCATATCGGCAAGCTGCTGGTCATCTACCGCCCGAAAGTGGAAGTGGTGAAAGAGCGCAGCAGCAAGTCCGGCAAGGGCATGCGCGAAGTGACCATCGTCAAGGCCAGCGCCAGCGGCACCAAGCGCCCTAGCGTGACCAAGGTCATGATCAAGGGTAACGAACGCGTCACCGAAGGCGGCACCATCAAGCGCGCCAAGCCGCGTCAGAAAAGCACCAAGAAAAGCGTGCTGGGTAAATAAATAACGACCGCCCTGCCTGGTATTTGTAGGGTGGAAAAGCGAAGCGCCTTCCACCACTTACGGTCAAGTACGTAAGTGGTGGAAGGCGCTTCGCTTTTCCACCCTACGTTCTCTTCGATTCAGAATGACGGATTACCAGGTACAGCGACATCACGCTCTGGGTCAGATACACCACCATCGACAAGCCGTGCAGCATGCCGAACCGGCTGCGGTCCCCTGCTGCCCGCGCTTCGGCCATCAACGGCCATAATCCCGCATAGTTCACCAGCACGCAGGCCAGCATGCCCAGCACGATGATGCGCAAGGTGCGCTTCGTTTTCGCGTCCAGGTCCTGCGACACGGCCAGCAGCACCATCAACAGCGCGCCCACGCCCGCCGACAGCCACGCTTCGCTGCGCAGCATGGCGCCGGCCAGCATGCCCGCCAGCGCCTTGTCAGGCAGCGTGGCAAACAGCGTGGGCGCCACCAGGTAGCCCACGGCCAGCAAACTGCCCGCCCACAGCGCGACCAGCAGCAGCCGTGCGCGGATCACCAGCATCAGATGTATTTCACTTCCAGGATTTCGTACTCGCGCGGGCCGGACGGCGCCTGCACTTCCACCACGTCGCCGGCGTACTTGCCGATCAGCGCGCGTGCGATCGGCGACGTCACCGATACCTTATTCAATTTCAGGTCGGCTTCGTCCAGGCCCACGATCTGGTAGGTCACCTTCTGGCCGTTGTCCAGGTCTTCCAGGTCGACGGTCGAAGCGAATACCACGCGGCCTTCGGCGTCCAGCGTGGCAGGATCGATGATCTGCGCCGCACCCAGTTTGCCTTCCAGTTCCGCGATGCGGCCTTCAACGAAAGCCTGGCGCTCCTTGGCGGCGTCGTATTCGGCGTTCTCGGACAGGTCGCCGTGCGAGCGCGCTTCGGAGATGGCGTCGATCACGATGCGGCGCTCCTTCGTTTTGAGCTGGTGCAGCTCTTCCTTGAGGAGTTCGGCGCCGTATTTGGTCAGTGGGACGGATGAATTCATAATGTGTTCGCGTTTCTGCTGAAAAAGTGAAAACCACAGATGCACGCGACCGGAGCCGCGCAAACTCTGTGGTTAAAGGTACTGCCAAAGCTTAGTTTAGTGTTTTATGCAGGCCTTGTAAATCGTACACGCGCAACTCGTCGAGATGACGCATGCCTTCGACCGCGGCTTCCGCACCCGCTATTGTAGTGTAAGTCGTGACCCGGGCCGCCAAAGCGGAAATCCGGATCGCGCGCGAATCGACAATGGCGCTGCGTTTTTCTTCGACCGTGTTGATCACCAGGGCGATCTCGTGGTTCTTGATCATGTCGACCACGTGCGGACGGCCTTCGATCACCTTGTTCACGGCCTGGCACGGAATGCCCGCCGCGTTGATGACCGCTGCCGAACCCTTGGTCGCGACGACCTGGAAGCCCATCTCGTGCAGGTCGCGCGCCACTTTCACGGCGCGCGGTTTGTCGGAGCCCTTCACCGACAGGAACACCTTGCCCGATTCAGGCAGCTTGACGCCGGCGCCCATCTGCGACTTGACGAAGGCTTCGCCGAAGGTCATGCCAACGCCCATGACTTCACCGGTCGACTTCATTTCAGGGCCCAGGATGGTGTCCACGCCCGGGAATTTCACGAACGGGAACACGGCTTCCTTGACGCTGAAGAACGGCGGAATCACTTCCTTGGTGATGCCCTGCGATGCCAGGGTCTGGCCCACCATGCAGCGCGCGGCGATTTTCGCCAGCTGCAGGCCGGTGGCCTTGGACACGAAAGGCACGGTGCGCGATGCGCGCGGGTTCACTTCCAGCACATACACGGTGTCGCGCATTTCGCCGTCGCGTTCCTGCTTCTGGATCGCGAACTGCACGTTCATCAGGCCCACCACGTTCAGGCCCTTGGCCATCAGGGACGTCTGGCGTTTCAGTTCATCGATGGTTTCCTGCGACAGCGAATACGGCGGCAGCGAACAGGCCGAATCGCCCGAGTGCACGCCAGCCTGTTCGATGTGCTCCATGACGCCGCCGATGAAGGTGGTTTCGCCGTCGGAGATGCAGTCGACGTCCACTTCGATGGCGTCGTTCAGGAAGCGGTCCAGCAGCACCGGCGAATCGTGCGATACCTTGACCGCTTCGCGCATGTAGCGTTCCAGGTCGCGCTGCTCGTGCACCACTTCCATCGCACGCCCGCCCAGCACGTACGAAGGACGCACCACCAGCGGGTAGCCGATTTCCTGGGCCAGTTCGATGGCTTCGGCTTCGGTGCGCGCGGTGCGGTTAGGCGGCTGGCGCAGGCCCAGCGTCTGCAGCATTTTCTGGAAGCGTTCGCGGTCTTCGGCGGCGTCGATCATGTCGGGCGACGTACCGATGATAGGCACGCCATTGCGTTCCAGGTCCAGCGCCAGTTTCAAGGGGGTCTGGCCGCCGTACTGCACGATCACGCCCACCGGTTTTTCGAGGGCGACGATTTCCAGCACGTCTTCCAGCGTCAGCGATTCGAAGTACAGGCGGTCCGAGGTATCGTAGTCGGTCGACACGGTTTCAGGATTGCAGTTGACCATGATGGTCTCGTAGCCGTCTTCGCGCATGGCCAGCGCGGCGTGCACGCAGCAGTAGTCGAATTCGATACCCTGGCCGATACGGTTCGGGCCACCGCCCAGCACCATGATCTTCTTCTTGTCGGAAGGGTTCGATTCGCACTCTTCGTCGTAGGTCGAATACATGTACGCGGTGTCGGTCGAAAATTCGGCCGCGCAGGTGTCAACCCGCTTGTACACCGGGCGGATGCCCATGGCGTGGCGCGTTTCGCGCACTTCGGTGTCGGTCACGCGCAGCAGGAAGGCCAGGCGGCGGTCCGAAAAGCCCTTCTGCTTCAATTTGTACAGGGTTGGCTTGTCCAGCGCGGCCAGGGTCTGGTTGTCCAGCCACAGCTCGATGTCGACGATTTCCTTGATCTGGATGAGGAACCACGGATCGATGTGGGTCAGCTGGTGCACTTCTTCCAGCGTGAAGCCCTGGGCGAAGGCGTCGCCCACGTACCAGATGCGGTCCGGGCCAGGTTCGCCCAGTTCTTCTTCGATTTTTTCGCGGTCGCGGGTTTTCTCGTTCAGGCCGTCGACGCCCACTTCCAGGCCGCGCAGGGCTTTCTGGAACGATTCCTGGAAGGTGCGGCCAATGGCCATCACTTCGCCCACCGACTTCATTTGCGTGGTCAGGTGATGGTCCGCTGCCGGGAATTTTTCAAACGTGAAGCGCGGCACCTTGACGACCACATAGTCGATCGACGGTTCGAACGACGCCGGGGTTGCGCCACCGGTGATTTCGTTGCGCAGTTCGTCGAGCGTGAAGCCGACCGCCAGCTTGGCCGCCACTTTCGCGATCGGGAAACCGGTCGCTTTCGAGGCCAGCGCCGACGAACGCGACACGTGCGGATTCATTTCAATGACGATCATGCGGCCATCGGCCGGGTTGATCGAGAACTGCACGTTCGAGCCGCCGGTATCGACGCCGATCTCGCGCAGCACCGCGAGCGACGCGTTGCGCATGATCTGGTATTCCTTGTCGGTCAGCGTCTGCGCCGGCGCCACGGTGATCGAGTCGCCGGTGTGCACGCCCATCGGGTCCAGGTTTTCGATCGAGCAGATGATGATGCAGTTGTCCGCCTTGTCGCGTACAACTTCCATCTCGTACTCTTTCCAGCCGATGAGGGATTCCTCGATCAGCAGTTCCTTGGTAGGCGATGCTTCCAGGCCGCGCTTGCAGATGGTTTCGAATTCTTCTTCGTTGTAGGCGATGCCGCCGCCCGTGCCGCCCATCGTGAAGGACGGACGGATGATGGTCGGGAAGCCCAGCTCGCGCTGGACGGTCCACGCTTCGTCCATCGAGTGCGCCACGCCGGAGCGCGCCGAACCGAGGCCGATCTTGGTCATCGCTTCCTTGAACTTGGAGCGGTCCTCGGCCTTGTCGATGGCTTCGGGCGACGCGCCGATCAGTTCCACGTTGTACTTGGTGAGCACGCCGTTGTTGTGCAGGTCGAGCGCGCAATTGAGCGCGGTCTGTCCGCCCATGGTCGGCAGGATCGCGTCAGGACGTTCCTTGGCGATGATGCGCTCGACGACTTTCCAGGTGATCGGCTCGATGTAGGTCACGTCGGCCATTTCCGGGTCGGTCATGATGGTGGCCGGATTGCTGTTGACGAGGATGACCTTGTAGCCTTCTTCGCGCAGCGCCTTGCACGCCTGGGCGCCGGAATAGTCGAATTCGCACGCCTGGCCGATGATGATCGGGCCCGCGCCAATAATCAGAATACTTTTAATGTCACTACGTTTTGGCATGTTATTTTTTCTCCGCGGCTTGCATCAGGCTGATGAAGCGGTCAAACAGGTAACTTACGTCGTTCGGTCCAGGCGATGCTTCAGGGTGGCCCTGGAAGCAGAAGGCCGGCTTGTCGGTGCGGGCAAAGCCCTGCAGCGAACCGTCGAACAGCGACACGTGGGTCACGCGGCAGTTGGCCGGCAGCGTGTTGGCGTCCACCGCAAAACCGTGGTTCTGCGACGTGATCATGACCTGCTTCGAATCGAGGTCCTGCACCGGGTGGTTGGCGCCGTGGTGGCCGAATTTCATCTTCAGGGTCTGCGCGCCGGAAGCGAGCGCCATGATCTGGTGGCCCAGGCAAATGCCGAAGGTGGGAATGCCACGCTCGATCAGTTCCTTGGCAGCTGCGATCGCGTAGTCGCAGGGAGCCGGGTCGCCGGGGCCGTTGGCCAGGAAAATGCCGTCCGGGTTCAGCGCCAGCGCGTCGGCGGCGCTGGACTGGGCCGGCAGCACGGTGACCTTGCAACCGCGTTCGGTGAGCATGCGCAGGATATTGCGCTTGACGCCGAAGTCGAAGGCGACCACATGGAACTTCGGATCCGTCAGCTTGCCGTAGCCTTCGCCCAGCTTCCATTCGGTCTCGGTGAATTCGTAGGCCGTGGTGGTCGAAACTACCTTGGCCAGGTCCATGCCCGACAGGCCGGGGAAGGAGCGCGCCAGTTCCAGCGCCTGCGCAGCCGACGGCTCGTTGCCCTGGGTGCCGATCAGGATCGCACCGCTCTGCGCGCCTTTTTCGCGCAGGATGCGCGTCAGCTTGCGGGTGTCGATATTGGCGATGGCGACGATGCCTTCGGCCTTCAGGTAATCGGACAGGGATTGGGTGGAGCGGAAGTTCGATGCCATCAGTGGCAGGTCACGGATGATCAGGCCTGCTGCATGGACTTTGCCGGATTCGACGTCTTCGGGATTGACGCCCGTATTGCCGATATGCGGATAAGTGAGAGTGACGATCTGGCGCGAGTAACTGGGATCGGTCAGGATTTCCTGGTAGCCCGTCATCGCTGTATTGAAAACGACTTCCCCGGTGGTGTGGCCGGCGGCTCCAATGGAAATACCTTTAAAAACTGTTCCGTCTGCGAGCGCGAGAATGGCTGGAACGGCGGGGCCAGAAAAAAATGGCGGCAAGGGCAACTCCTGATAAAGTTACCGTAGCTGCGCCACGTCAGACCGACAACCATGGACCCCGAGCCTTGCTGCGCTCATGGATACGGTGTCATTTTGAATGAGGGATGGTGGGTAGTCGCTACGGTATGTGTGTGATTGGCTAAACCTCCGAATTATAGCGCAAAGCGGCCTTCCCGGCAATCGCCCCCGGCACGATTCCGGCACATATTTACCTGTTTTGCTGGACAACTTAGTTGCCCACCGATACATTATTTCCTGAATAGCTTAATCAATCGATATCAGGGAACGCAAATATGTCCACCTTTGGCAGAGACACACCGATGGACCGCCCTAATCCGGGCGGGCGCGCGGCGGTATTCGTACCACGGACGGATGCCGAGGAAGCGGTCAGTGAAGTATTAAGGAATGGCTCGGGGATGGTCGGCTTCGGCAACACCGATGGCTCGGTGACCGTGTACTTCGAAAATAACAAATTCAACGATTCGTCCCTGCACTCGTGGCAGAACAAATGCTTCAAGGCGTACGACCGCATGGTCAAGCGCTCGCCGACCGTCAACAAGCTCAGCTGTGACGCGGCCAACCTGGAGCAAGTGGGCTTCATCGAAGGCCCCGAGATCCTGGTGCGCAATATGGCGGCCCTGCTGGAGTGGCTGCAGCGCAGCGGCGCGGCCGATTCCGCCCCGGAAGGCCCCGAAATCCACGCCTGACCCATCCGTCATTCCCGCGCATGCGGGAATCCATAGCACCTAAGAGTAACCGTGCTATGGATCCCCGCCTGCGCGGGGATGACGGGCCACGGGTCGAGTATCGTATGCGGGTATCGGGGCAGGCTTGCCGTCTGCACTCCGAGTACACAGCGAATCAATCAGTAAGGTTGTTTATGCAGACTGGTCGAATGATTCTCGCGGACTCCTCTGCCACGAAACGCTCGCCCGCGTCAGTCGAAACCGCCCGGACAAGCGAAGCGATACATTTTTCGCCATTACCTTGAAAGCTCGATTTATAACGCTCGTTCGCCTTGGGAACGAATCCCATGGTAACGATGCACGAAGTCGTGCTTGTAATTGGAGCAACACCCAGACTCATGGCAAATGTAAAAACAAATTCTTTACCAGCCGGAATCTCTTTTTCAACACCACTGTGCGGATCCCCTGCTCCCAAGAAAAAATAGGCGAGTCTGTTTCCATACGGGCTTTTCGTGCACTTATCATCGTCATACGCCTGCACCCTTACGCCATTCAGATTCGTGCTGAGCGTAAGTGCCGCCTTCGGAACATCTGGTGCCACTGCATAGCGCGTTATGCATCCAGATAAGGAAACAAGTGCAACAATACTGACTAAGGTTTCAAAGCGCATTCCGGCTCCATTGTGTAATTTCAACGATTCAAACAATGCACTACAGGCCCAGTGCGGCGATGCCGGCCTTGGCAATCTGCGCATCCTGGTCGGACTTCACGCCCGATACACCCACCGCGCCAACCACGTGGCCGTCCACCAGCACCGGCACCCCACCCTCGAGCATGCCTTCGACGTAAGGCGCGGTCACGAAGGCGGTGCGCCCGTTGTTGATGATGTCTTCGTAGACCTTGGTCTCGCGCCGGCCCATGGCCGACGTTTTGGCCTTGGCTGGCGCAATGTGCGCCGTCAGGGGCGCGGCGCCGTCAAGGCGCTGCAGCGACAGCAAATGGCCGCCGTCGTCGACGATGGCAATCGTCACCGCCCAGTTATTGGCCAGCGCCTCAGCTTCCGCGGCTGCGGCGATTTTCTTGACGTCGTTGGCGGTCAGTACGGATTTGGTCAACATGGAGTGTCCTGTTCTTTTGAATTGAGCCGGCATTCTAAGGCCGCCAGGCGGCCCCGCGATATCGCCGGCGCTATACACACTATGGCTGCTGGCGCGCCTTGAGCTTGGCTTTGATTTGCGGCATCACTGCCGCCGCGGCTTGTTCGCCCGCCAGGATGGCCAGGTTGCGGCCGGCGAAGTCGTTGCCGCCCATCTTGCCCAGCGCCGGCTGGATCACGATGTCCGCGTCCTTGAGCTCGTAGTGGTTCAGGCGCTGCCCCATGATGCTGAAGGTTTGCAGCAGCACTTCGAGCGAGCTCACCGCCGCCTGCGCGTCGGTCTGGGTCGAGATATTGACCGCGATGATGAAGTCGGCGCCCATTTCGCGCACGAAGCGCACCGGCACCGGCGCCACCAGGCCGCCGTCCACATACGAACGATCGCCGATCCGCACCGGCTGGAACAGGCTGGGTACCGACGACGATGCGCGCACCGCTTGCCCCGTGTTACCGCGCTGGAACAGGATCGGCTGGCCGCTGTTCAAATCGGTGGCCACCGCGCCGAAGCGGATCGGCAGCTTTTCCATGGTCACGTTCTTGACGGCCTTGTTCACATAGCTTTGCAGGGCCTCACCCTTGAGCACGCCGGACGACTTGCCGAACAGCGGCAAGGCCCAGTCCGAAATCGTGGCCTCATCCATTTCCATGGCGATCTTTTGCAGCTTGAAGCCGTCATTGCCGGCGGCGTACAGCGCACCGACCACGCTGCCCGCGCTGGTACCGACCACGATTTCCGCATAGATGCCCTGCGCTTCGAGCGCCTTGATCACGCCGATGTGCGCAAAACCGCGCGCGGCGCCTCCGCCCAGCGCCAGGCCGATCTTGATTTTCTTGGGAGCCGGCGGCGGAAGCAGCGGGGTCACCACCACGGGCGGCGGCAGGACGGGCGCCGGCGGCGGGGAGCCGCACGCGGTCAGCAACAGGGCCAGGGCGATCAGGGAAATGCGATACGAATACATATATTAGTAATAAGGAATAGACGGACGCGATTGTACCCGCAATCGTGGTTTCGGCGCCACGAAGTGAAACTACACATAAATTGCGCACAAGTTGACACCGCTTCCACTTCGGAACAGGATTGAATCATCACTAAAGCATTAAATTGGTAGTAATGCTACATATACAAAGGAGGTGCACACGAGCAACTAATTATTTCCCGCATTGCCAGTGAGTCAAAAAAATAGAAGAACTCAAACGGAGACAACATGCATTCAATTAAGAACACACTCGCCCTGTCCACCCTGCTGGCCACGGCCAGCATCCCTGCCCTGGCCCAGACCAATGGCACCATGCTGCAATACTTTGACTGGGATTCGAACGGGGACGGCCAGCACTGGGTCCGCGTCAAGGACGCGGCGCCGTCCTGGGCCACCAAGGGCATCACCGCCTTCTGGCTGCCACCGGCCTACAAGGGCGGCGCGGGCGCTTCCGACGTCGGTTACGGCGTCTACGACCTGTTCGACCTCGGCGAATTCAACCAGAAAGGCAGCGTGCGCACGCGCTGGGGCACCAAGGACCAGTACATCCAGGCCATCGACGCCGCCCACCTGGCCGGCATCCAGGTCTACGCCGACATCGTCCTGAACCACAAAACCAGCGCCGACCTGACCGAATGGGTCACCGGCGTGCGGGTCGACAAGGCCAACCGCAATGTCGAATACTGGGGCGACGTCTCGCTGCAGGTGTGGACCAATTTCACCTTCCCCGGCCGCCTGCAGGCCAACGGCACCCTCAAATACAACAATTTCCGCTGGAATTGGTACCACTTCGATGGTGTCGACTATGCGCAGAACCTGGGTTCGGACGGCTGCACCGACTGCCGCATCTACAAGTTCCGCGGCGTCGGCAAAGGCTGGGACCCGCTGGTGAGCACCGAAAACGGCAATTACGACTACCTGATGGGCGCCGACCTCGACTTCCAGCACGCGGACGTCAAGTCGCACCTGAAGGACTGGGGCGTCTGGTACACCAACTTCGCCAAGCTCGACGGCTTCCGCATCGACGCCACCAAGCACATCACGTCCACCTATTTCAATGAGTGGCTGTACCACGTACGCCAGGCCACCGGCAAGACGGGGGCGTTCGCGGTCAGCGAATACTGGTCCAACGACATCAATATCCTCAACAACTACGTCAACAGCGTCAACAGCACGCCGAACGACAAGATGTCGGCCTTCGACGTGCCCCTGCACAGCAAGTTCCAGTCGGCCGCCAATGCCAACGGGCTGTTCGACATGGGTTCGCTCCTGACCAACACCCTGGCGTCATGGCAACCGTCGCGCGCTGCCACCTTCGTGGACAACCACGACACGCTGGACGGCCGTTCGCTCTCGTCCAAGGTGCAGGACTGGTTCAAGCCGCTGGCCTACGCCACCATCCTGCTGCGCCAGGCCGGCTATCCGACCGTGTTCCTGGGCGACTATGAAGGGGTGCCGGGCAAGGTGGCCAACCACAGCTGGGTGATCGACAAGCTGCTCACCGGGCGCAAGTACCACGCCTACGGCACGCAGCACGACTACTTCGACAACAGCGACGTGGTGGGCTGGACCCGCGAAGGCGACGCCACCCACTGGTACGGCCTGGCCGCGCTGCTCAACGATAACCGCTCGGCGGGGGGATCGAAGTGGATGTTTGTCGGGAACTCGCATGCCAACCAGTGCTTCGCCGAAGTCACCGGCGCGGTGGCGGGCACGATTTGCGCCAACGCCACCGGCTGGGCCAACTTCACGGTCCCGGCGGGCAAGGCCGCCGTATGGGTGCGCAGCGGGAAGTTCGGCCGCAATACCGGTTAGGCTAGACCGACACCGCGAGGCGTGGGGCGTCGATGGCAATCGACTCGGGCAGCGTCACAATGAAGTTGCTGCCCTTCCCCGCCTCGGATTTGATGGTCAGCGTGCCGCCGTGGCGCAGCAGCACGTGCTTGACGATGGCCAGCCCAAGGCCGGTGCCCTGGGTTTCGCGCGAGCGGCTCTTGTCGACCCGGTAGAAGCGTTCGGTCAGGCGCGCGATGTGGGTCTGGTCAATGCCGATGCCGGTGTCGGACGCCACGAACTGCGGCCCGTCCGGCCCGTTTTGCCAGCACAGGTGGATGGTGCCGCCCGGCGCCGTGTAGCGCACCGCGTTCGACGCCAGGTTGCCGAAGGCGCTGCGCAATTCTTCCGCGCTGCCCTTCACGTCCGGCCCGTTCACGCTGGACGTGACGGTATGCTTGCCGCCCGAAAGCGCGCGCGCTTCCTGCACGATTTCTTCGATCATGCCGGCGATATCGACCCGCTCGGGGCGCAGCGGATAATCCACCGACTCCAGGCGCGACAAGGTCAGCATGTCTTCGATCAGGCGCTGCATGCGGTGGCCCTGCTCGGTCATCAGCTTCAGGTGCGACAGGCGCGTGGCGGGATCGAGGTCCATTTCGCTCGAGGCGATTTCAAGGAAGCCCACGATCACCGTCAGCGGTGTGCGCAGTTCGTGCGACGCGTTGGCGATGAAGTCGCGCCGCATCTCCTCGATGCGCTGGTTTTCGGTGGCGTCGTGCGTCACCAGGATCTGGCGCCGGTTTTCGAACGGGATGATCTGGCAAATCAGCTTGCGGTCGCGCAGGCTCAGGGTCAGCGGCTGCTCGTAGCGTCCAAGGACGATGTAGTCGATGAAGGCCGGATGGCGAATCAGATTCGTCACGCGCATGCCCTTGTCGCGCTCCAGGGTCAGGCCCAGGTGGCGTTCGGCGGCAGGATTGCACCATTCGAGGAACAGCACGTCGTCCATGATGGCCACGCCGTCCGGCAGCAGGCGCATGGCCTGGCGAAAGCGCGCCAGCCATTCGGTCAGCTCCGACTGGTTGCGTTCGTCGTCGCGGCGCAGTCGGTACAGGCGCGAAAAGATATTCGTCCACGAACCCCAGCCGTCGGGAAGCCGGGTGCTGTGCGGTTCGTCCAGCCAGTCTCCCAGCTGGTGCAGGTAGTTCAGCTGGATCACCAGCAGCGCGATCACGGCCAGCAGCGCCACGCCCAGTCCCCAGGCGATGCCGAACAGCCACCAGAAAATGCCGGCGCCGGCCAGGATGAAAGCGAGGCGCAGTACAGCCGGGATCCAGAACAATAATTTCGGATTCATGAAAACTTTCGCTCTACATCGTCCTCGCGCTGGCGGGGACCCATAGCACATCTGATCAGCGGCGCCATGGATTCCCGCCTGCGCGGGAATGACGGTCTACTTTTCAGACAGCATATACCCAACGCTGCGCACGGTCTTGATCAGGCTTTCCGATTCCTTGAGCGCCTTGCGCAGGCGGAGCACATGCACGTCCACGGTACGCTCTTCGATCACGGCATGGTCGCCCCACACCTTGTCGAGCAGCTGGCTGCGCGAAAACACGCGTTCCGGGTGCGCCAGGAAGAATTTCAGGAGCTTGAATTCGGCATGGCCAATGTCGATCTTCTGGCTCTCGATCGACACCGTGCAGCTGATCGGATCGAGCGAGACCTTACCCGCGCTCATGACGCTTTCCGCATGCTCGGGGCTCTTGCGGCGCAACAGCGCCTTCGCCCGCGCCATCAGTTCCTTCGGCGAGAACGGCTTGGTGACATAATCGTCGGCGCCCGTGTTCAGGCCCGCGACCTTGTCTTCTTCCATGCTCTTCGCGGTCAGCATGATGACCGGGATGTTCTGGAAATTGCGGTCGGCGCGGATCCGCGCCAGCAGGCGCAGGCCGGTCTGGTCGGGCAGCATCCAGTCCAGCAGGATCAGTTGCGGCGCGCCGTGGATAATGAAATCCCAGGCGTCGGCAACGTTCTGCACCGAGCGTACATTCCAGCCGGTCTCGCGCAGCGAAAAGGTCACCAGCTCGATAATGGCCGGTTCGTCTTCAACAATCAGGACGGTCGTTTTATCAATAGCCATCGAATTACGCTGCTGGCGGCAAATCGGGAATCGGTGCGGCCGGCTTGGTGTGGCGGATGTCCTTGCCCTCGACCACGTAGATCACGTATTCGGCGATGTTCTTGGCATGGTCGCCGATGCGTTCGATCGCCTTGGCCACCCACAGGGTGTCGAGCGCCGACGAAATGGTGCGCGGGTCTTCCATCATGAAGGTGATCAGGTTACGCATGATCATGCGGAATTCGTGGTCGACCACGGCATCCTGGGCGATCAGTTGCAAGGCCTGCTTGCCGTCCAGGCGCGCGAAAGCGTCCAGCGCATCGTGCAGCATGTCGGACGTGGCGGTGGCGATGGTGCGCACCATTTCATAATGGTTGATCCCGACCGCGCCGCGGCCGTGCAGGCTTTTCGAGGTACGCGCGATCTTCGACGCTTCGTCGCCGATGCGTTCGAGGTCGGTGATCACCTTGATGGTGGCCATCACGGTGCGCAGGTCGTTCGCGGTGGGCTGGCGGCGCACGATCAGGTGGCTGCAGGCGTCGTCCAGCTGCACTTCCAGCTGGTTGACCTGGTCGTCTTCGGCGATCACGCGGTCGGCGCGCTCCACGTTACCGATGCGGAAGCACGTCATGGCGTCCAGGAACTGGGTTTCGACAATGCCGCCCATCAGCAGCACCTTGGAGCGGATGGTTTCTAATTCGTGGTCGTACTGCTTGGATGAATGCTCGCCTATCATTGCTGCTCTCCGTCTCTTGATATTCTTGGATCAGCCGAAACGGCCGGTAATGTAATCCTGCGTCTCTTTGCGCGCCGGATTCATGAAGATCTGGTCGGTCTCGCCAAATTCCACCAGTTCGCCCAGGTACATATAGGCAGTGTAGTCCGAGCAACGCGCGGCCTGCTGCATATTGTGGGTGACGATGGTGATCGTGTAATCCTGCTTCAGTTCGCTGATCAGCTCTTCCACCTTGGCCGTCGAGATCGGATCGAGCGCCGACGTCGGCTCGTCGAGCAGCAGCACGTCCGGCTTCACCGCCACGCCGCGCGCGATGCACAGGCGCTGCTGCTGGCCGCCCGACAGCGACAGGCCGCTCTTGGTCAGCTTGTCCTTGACCTCGCCCCACAGCGCGGCTTTTTTCAGCGCCCATTCCACGCGCTCGTCCATTTCACCCTTCGACAGGTCTTCGTACAGGCGCACGCCGAACGCGATATTGTCGTACACCGACATCGGGAACGGGGTCGGCTTCTGGAACACCATGCCCACTTTTGCGCGCAGCATGTTCACGTCCTGGCCCGGGTCGAGGATGTTGCGGCCGCGGTACATGATCGACCCTTCGGCGCGCTGGCCGGGATACAGGTCGTACATGCGGTTCAGGGTGCGCAGCAGGGTCGACTTGCCGCAGCCGGAAGGGCCGATGAAAGCGGTCACCTGCTTTTCATGGATATCCAGGCTGACGTTGGTCAGGCTTTGCGTTTTACCGTAGAAAAAGTTCAGACCGGAGATTTCGATCGTCTTGTTCTTTTGCGAAACGGTAGGAATCGGGATAGGCATTGGCGTCATGTCGGTTATTGTTGGATTAATTCGGGGTTTTCTGGCTGAACACGGTGCGCGACAGGATATTGAGCAGCAGCACGGTAAAGGTCACGATCAAGGCGCCGGCCCAGGCCAGTTCGCGCCAGTTGTCGTACGGGCTCATGGCAAACTGGTAAATCACGACTGGCAGGTTGGCCATAGGCGCATTCATGTTGGCGCTGAAGAACTGGTTGTTCAGTGCGGTGAACAGCAGCGGCGCGGTTTCGCCGGCGATGCGGGCCAGGGCCAGCAGCACGCCGGTGATCACGCCAGCCTTCACGGCGCGCAGGCGCACCATGGTGGCCACTTTCCAGCGCGGCGCGCCCAGGGCGAAGGCCGCTTCGAGCAGGCTGTTCGGGACCAGGCGCAGCATGTTGTCGGTGGTGCGCACCACCACCGGCACGGCGATCAGGGACAGGGCAATCGAGCCCGCGTAGCCGGAAAAGTGATTCACCTTGGCCACGTACAACGCGTATACGAACAGGCCGATCACGATCGACGGCGCCGACAGCATGATGTCGGTCACGAAGCGCGTGACCTGCGCGAACCAGTTGCCTTCGCCGTATTCGGCCAGGTAGATGCCGGCCAGGATGCCGATCGGGGTGCTGACGGCGGTCGACAGGCCGACCATCATCAGGCTGCCCAGGATGGCATTGCGCAGGCCGCCGCCGTCGCTGCCAGGGGCTGGCGTGTCGGCGGTGAACAGGAACAAGGACAAGCCGTCGACGCCCTTGATCAGCAAGGTGGTCAGGATCCACAGCAGGAAAATCAGGCCGATCGACATGGCGAACACCGACAGGGCGATGCCCACGCGGTGCACGAGAAGGCGTTTGCGGTAGACGGGGTTCATTTCACACCTTCCCTGCGGGACATGCTGGCCAGCATCAGCTTGGCAGCGGATAAGACGATAAAGGTAATCGCAAACAGGATCAGCGCCAGCGCGAACAGCGACGATACGTGCAGGGCCGATTCGGCTTCGGCAAATTCATTGGCCAGTGTCGAGGAGATGCTGTTGCCAGCGGCGAACAGCGACCAGGACAGCTTGTTGGCGTTGCCGATCACAAAAGTGACGGCCATGGTTTCACCCAGCGCGCGGCCCAGGCCCAGCATGACGCCGCCGACCACGCCGGTCTTGGTGTAAGGCAGCACGATCTTGCGCACGACTTCCCACTTGGTGCAGCCCAGCCCGTAAGCGGATTCCTTCAGCACGGCCGGCACGATCTCGAACACGTCGCGCATCACGGAAGCGATGAAAGGGATAATCATGATCGCCAGGATCAGGCCGGCGGTCAGGATGCCGATGCCCATCATGGGACCGCTGAACAGGTGGCCGATGCCGGGCACATTGCCCAGCGTGCTTTTCAGCATCGGCTGGACATGGTCGGCGAACAGCGGCGCGAACACGAACAAGCCCCACATGCCATAGATAATCGACGGCACACCGGCCAGCAATTCGACCGCGGTGCCCATGGGGCGACGCAGCCAGACCGGGCAGATCTCGGTCAGGAACAGGGCAATGCCGAAGCTGACCGGAAACGCGATCAGCAAGGCGATAAACGAGGTAGCCAGGGTGCCGACGATGGCGATCAAGGCGCCGTACTGGTCGTTGACGGGATCCCATTCGACCCGGGTAATGAAGCCGGGGCCGAATTCCTTGAACGCCGGGATCGCGCCCATGATCAACGAAATGATGATGCCGATCAGGACAAACAGCACCGATGCGGCGAACAGCATGGTGGTCTTGTGGAAGATGAAATCCTGGATGCGCTGGTTGCGCATCGTGGAATGCATGGCAGCCTGTTCGGCATCAAGCGGAACAGGCTTCATCAGGTCGATCGCCGAGGCTGGGTTTGCACTCATAGAGTTCTATCTTGTGGTCTGTAGGGTGGAAAAGCGGAGCGCCTTCCACCTCGATCATGGTGGAAGGCGCTTCGCTTTTCCACCCTACGCAAGTTTCTGCGTAGGGTGGAGGCGATTTACCAGATTGCTTTGCCCGAAGCGTCTTTCAGGTTGGCTTTCCATGCATCGGCAACCAGCTTGGTGACCGTGTCCGGCAGTGGAACGTAGTCCAGTTCGGTGGCAGCTGCGTCACCGTTCTTGAACGACCATTCGAAGAATTTCAGGACTTCCTTGCCCTTGGCAGCGTCAGCCTGCGACTTGTGCATCAGGATGTACGACACGCCGGTGATTGGCCACGATGCTTTGCCAGCCTGGTCGGTCAGCACGATGCCGAAGCCCGGGGTCTTGGCCCAGTCAGCCGATGCTGCAGCTGCCTTGAAGGCGTCGTCGTCCGGATTCAGGAACACGCCATCCTTGTTTTTCAGCTGGGTGTGCGCGATCTTGTTCTTCTTGGCGTAAGCCCATTCGACGTAGCCGATGGCGCCCTTGATACGCTGGACGTTGGCTGCGACGCCTTCGTTGCCCTTGCCGCCTACGCCGGTTGCCCATTTGACGGCAGCGTCGGCGCCGATCTTGGTTTTCCACTCAGGGGAAACTTTCGACAGGTAATCGGTGAACAGGAAGGTGGTGCCCGAACCGTCGGCGCGGTGCACGACGGTGATGTCGTCGGCCGGCAGTTTCATGCCTGGATTCAGTGCGGCGATTTCAGGTGCATTCCACTTGGCGATCTTGCCCAGGTAGATGTCGGCAACGACCGAACCGGTCAGCTTCATGGCGCCAGGCGCGATGCCGTCCAGGTTGACGATGGTGACCACGCCGCCCATGATGGCCGGGAATTGCATCAGGCCAGCTTCTTCCAGCTCTTCCACTTTGAGCGGCTTGTCGGAAGCGCCGAAGTCGACGGTCTTGGCCTTGATCTGCTTGATGCCAGCACCGGAACCGACGGACTGGTAGTTCAGGCCGTTACCGGTGGCCTTCTTGTAGTTTTCCGCCCACTTCGCGTAGATCGGGTAAGGAAAAGTCGCGCCGGCGCCGGTCATGTCGGCGGCGATGGCGGTGGACATGGCTGCAAAAGCCGATGCACCAACTACGATGGATGCTAATAACTGTTTCACTCGCATATCAATTCCTTGGTTGGGGTTGACGACCAGGACCTTGGGGTTCCGGTTGATGCTGCGCAGTCTAGCCCGCGAATATGACACGTTTATGACATGGTCAAAATTACCTGTAATTCGCGTTTTCCCCGGGCATGATACTCTTGATCAGGCGGTTTTGATATCAGGTAAACAGGCCCTGTCACCGACTTGTCATATTTCTTTACTACACTGAAGGTGCACTACTCACCCTGAATGTCTAGACAAAAACACAAGATGAAAACAGCCGCAGTGTCCGAAACGTCGAAATCCGCCATTTTCCTGGACCGCGAACTGTCGCAGTTAATGTTCAATCGCCGCGTGCTGGCCCAGGCCGAAGACAAGTCGCTGCCCTTGCTCGAACGGCTGCGCTATCTATGTATCGTCAGTAACAACCTGGACGAATTTTTCGAGGTGCGGGTTGCCAGCCTGCTGGCCCAGGGCAACCTGGCCGAAAACCCGGCCCTGGTCGCCACGCTCGACCGCATCTGCAACGAATGCCACGACCTGGTCCGCGAGCAGTACAACATCCTGAACACCGAAGTGCTGCCCCAGCTGCAAAAGGCCGGCATCCACCTGGTGCGCCATACCGACCGCAACGCGGCGCAGCGCGCCTGGGTCAAGGATTATTTCGAACGCGAAGTGCGGCCCCTGCTCACCCCGATCGGGCTCGATCCGGCCCATCCGTTTCCGCTGGTTGTTAACAAGAGTCTCAATTTCATCGTGTCGCTGTCCGGGAAGGACGCGTTCGGCCGCGGCACCGGCATCGCCATCGTCAAGGCCCCGCGCGTGCTGCCGCGCGTGATCCGCCTGCCGGATCACTTGTCGACCCATGGCATTACCTTCTGCCTGCTCTCGTCCGTGATCCACTCGCACATCGAAGACCTGTTCACCGGGCGTGAAGTGATCGCCTATTCCCAGTTCCGGGTTACCCGCGACAGCGACCTGTGGGTGGACGAGGACGAAGTCAAGAACCTGCGCCAGGCCCTCAAGGGCGAACTGCAGGGCCGCCAGTTCGGCACCTCGGTGCGCCTGGAAGTGGCCAAGAACTGCCCGCCCGAGCTGTCGCAATTCCTGCTCGACCAGTTCAGTCTCGACGCCAGCCGCCTGTATGCGGTCGACGGGCCCGTCAACCTGGTGCGCCTGACCGAACTGCTCGACCACGTCAAGGAGCCTGCCCTGCGCTTCCCGCCGTTCGTGCCTGGCCTGCCGCCCAAGACCACCAACACCGACATCTTCGAGCAGCTGCAAAAGCATGACATCCTGCTGCACCACCCCTTCCAGTCCTTCCAGACCGTGGTCGACTTCGTCCGGGTGGCGTCGCTCGACCCTGCCGTGGTGGCGATCAAGCAAACCATCTACCGCACCGGCATGCATTCGGAACTGATGGAAGCGCTGATGGCGGCCGCGCGCAGCGGCAAGGAAGTAACCGTCATCCTGGAACTGATGGCGCGCTTCGACGAAGAAGCCAATATCAACTGGGCCGACAAGCTGGAACAGGCTGGCGCCCAGGTCGTGTACGGCGTGGTGGGCCTGAAAACCCATGCCAAGATGGCCCTGGTGATCCGGCGCGAAGAATCCGGCCTGCAGTTCTACGCCCACCTGGGCACCGGCAATTACCACCTGACCACGACCCGCTTCTATACCGATTTCGGCCTGCTGACTGCGCACCAGGCCATGTGCCGCGAGGTCAACGAGGTGTTCATCCACCTGACCAGCTTGACCAAGCCGGGCAAGCTTACCCACCTGTGGCTGGCGCCGTTCGCCCTGCAAAGCGAGATCATCAAGGCCATCCGCAACGAAGCCAGGATCGCCAAGGCGGGCCGGCCGGGGCGCATCATCGTCAAGATGAATGCCCTGGTCGACGAATCGGTCATCCGCGCCCTGTACGCCGCTTCGCACGACGGCGTGAAGATCGACGTGATCGTGCGCGGCGCCTGCACGCTGCGCCCGGGCGTGAAGGGGCTGTCCGAAAACATCAAGGTGCGTTCGATCATCGGACGCTTCCTGGAGCACAGCCGGATCTACTATTTCCGCAATGAGCTCAAGCACGATGTCTACCTGGCCAGCGCCGACTGGATGAGCCGCAACCTGTTTCGCCGCATCGAAGTGGCGTTTCCGGTGCTCGACAAGAACCTGAAAAAGCGCGTGCTCACAGAAGGATTGAACCCCTACCTGAAAGACAACTCGAACGCGTGGGAACTGGAAGCGACGGGCCACTATGTACGGCGCAAGGCGCGTGGCAAACAGGCCGTGTTTTCTGCCCAGCAGCACCTCATGGAATTGCTGGGAACGCCGGCCGAATCAAGCTAAGGAGGAACAAGCATGGATCTGATCTTATGGCGGCATGCCGAAGCATTCGATGCCGAACCAGGCGAGGACGACATGGAACGCGCCCTCACCCCAAAGGGACAAAAGCAGGCGCGGCGCATGGCCGAATGGCTCAAGTCGGTGTTGCCGGAAGGCTGCCGCATCCTGGTGAGCCCATCCAAGCGCACCATCCAGACGGTGGAAGCGCTCGAGCGCAAGTACAAGATCATCGACGATCTGGCGCCGGGCGCCGACGCCGAAGATATCCTGGACGCGGCCAACTGGCCCAACGCCAAGGAACCGGTGCTGGTGGTGGGCCACCAGCCCACGCTGGGCCAGGTAGCGGCCGTGCTGCTGTCGGGCCAGCCGCAGGACTGGGAAATGAAGAAGGCAAACGCCTGGTGGCTGGTCCAGCGCGACCCGCAGGATGCCTACAGCGTGTACCTGAAGGCTGTCATGGCGCCGGACCTGATTGTGAAATAGCGCCTTTACTTGAAAATTGCAAACCACCTGCTAAAGTTTAGTTGTGTCAACTCTAGGGAGGAATCGCTCAACGGCGATTGACCGATCATGTTAAGCATGTTCGTTATTGCCATTTTGGGAGGTATGGTTGGGCTAGTGCTGTACGAACTGATCGAAGAAGTTCGCGGCGGGACCCACCAACTGCATGACCGCTATCACGAATAGCAGACGGCCTTTTCAGGCCACATAACAGGCGGCGAGGCCCATTGGGCGCTCGCCGCTTTCGCATCCGTGGTTGGTCCACCTTGCAACATTGGACAGACCACACTAGAATCAGCATCGTGTCACTCTTTCAACTCACCTAGCTCACTCATGAAGAAATCTCCTGCGCATCACGAAGCGGCACCGGCCGAACCGCGGCTGTACCGTGTCGTCGCCAACCGCATCCAGGAGCTCATTCGCGAGGAAAACATCAAGTCCGGCGAGCGCCTGCCGTCGGAACGCGACCTGGCCGCCAAGCTGGCCGTCAGCCGCGCGTCGCTGCGCGAAGCGCTGATTGCCCTGGAACTGGGCGGCATCGTGGAAGTGCGCGGCGGCTCCGGCGTGTACGTCAGCGAGCAGCAAGAAGCCCAGGCCGACGTGCCGGAAATCGGCCCCGGCCCCTTCGAAGTGTTGTCGGCACGCCGCATGATCGAGGCGGAAATCGCCGCCGTGGCCGCCAAGATGGCCACCGATTCGGCGGTCGATGCGATCCTGGTCGCCGTGCTCGAGATGGAACGCAACCACGACAACCGCAGCAGCAACGAACAGGCCGACCGCAATTTCCACCTCGCCATCGCGCGCGCCACCGGAAACAGCGCCATGGTCGGCGTGATCGACTACCTGTGGAACCAGCGCGGCAGCCTGTGGCACAAGCTCAAGGAGCATTTCCAGACCGAGGAATTGCGCCAGCAAACCCTGATGGATCACCGCAAGATCCTTGAAGCGATCGCCTCGCACGACGTGGCGGGCGCACGCGGGGCCATGCGCGCCCACCTGGAACGCGTGACCAGGACCTTCTCGCGGGGATAACTGGCAAGTCCAGATTGCGCAATTGGCCTGACCAAAGTAGAATTGGTTGGCCATCACTGCCATAGGCTTGTCCATGTTCCGCACCCTCGCACTGCTTTTCGTCCTGCTGCACCCTGTCCTGGCGGCGGCCAAGCCGGTGCGCGTGATCCTCGTCGGCGATTCCACCATGGCCAGCCGCACCGGCTATGGCGATGTGCTGTGCGAGCGCTTCCGCCCCGACACCACCTGCATCAATGTCGCCCGCGGCGGGCGCAGCTCCGGCAGCTTTCGCAAGGAAGGCCGCTGGGACCAGGTGCTGGGCATGCTCAAGTCTCCGGGGCCGTTTGGCGCCACTTATGTGCTGATCCAGTTCGGCCACAACGACCAGCCGGGCAAACCGGGCCGTTCGACCGACCTGGTGACCGAGTTCCCTGCCAATATGGCGCGCTACGTGACCGAAGCGCGCGCGCTGGGCGCCGTCCCGGTACTGGTGACGCCATTGACGCGGCGCAGCTTCAACGGCGCCTGGGTCAAGGACGACCTGGCGCCATGGTCGGCCGCCACGCGCGACGTCGCACGCCGGCACAAGGTGGCACTGATCGACCTGAATCGCCTCAGCGCCGCCGCCGTGCAGGCCATGGGGTCGCAGGAAGCCGATACCCTGGCGCAGGAAGGCGCGTTCGACCACACCCACCTTGGGCTGAAAGGCGCAGGCGTCTTTTCGGGCATCGTCGCCAGCGAGATGAAACGCCTGTTCCAGGTGGCGGTGGATGGCGATGTGCCCTACCAGGTTGCAGCGCGCCAGGAAGCGCCGGCCGACGGCTGGGGCGCGGGCACGCAGGGCGGCGCGCGCGCCAGCGAACATGTGTACGTGGTGACCAATCCAGCGGAGCTGCGCGACGCCGTGGCGAAGGACGCGGGCCAGCCCAAAATCATCCGCGTGGCCGGCATCATCGACATGCGCGGCGAACAGCCATTTGCCAGCACCGCCGACCAGGATGCGCGCGGCACCATACGCATCAACAGCAATACCACGCTGGTCGGGCTGGGCGCGCACGCCGGCTTTGTCAACGCCAACCTGCAGGTGGTGAACGCGGAGCAGGTCATCATCCGCAACCTGCACTTCCAGAATCCCTGCGATGTGGGGCCGGTGTGGGATCCGAACGACGGTTCGAAGGGGAACTGGAATTCGCAGTTCGACAGCATCGTGGTGTCGGCCTCGCACCATGTCTGGATCGATCACAGCAGCTTTACCGACGCGCCCCGGACAGACGACCAGTTCCCGATCGAGAACGGCTTGCGCAAGCAGTGCCATGATGGCGCGCTCGATATCAACCGGGGATCGGACTTCGTCACGGTGTCGTACAACCACTTTGCCCTGCATGCCAAGAACATCCTGATTGGTTCGAGCGACCGGGCCGTGGACGATGATGGCCACCTGCGCGTCACCTTGAACAACAACTACTTCGACAACGTGGCCGAACGCGCGCCGCGGGTGCGTTTTGGCCGGGTCCACCTGTTCAACAATTACCACGCGGGCGACCGCAAGCATGCCATCTATCGCCACCACTACAGCATTGGCGTGGGCAAGCAGGCCAACATCATCTCGCACAACAATGCCTTCGACGTGGCCGGCGCGAAGAATTGCGAAAGCATCGTCAACCATTTCGATGCGGCGGCATTCTACGAGGATAGCGGTTCGGTCATGAACGGCGCGCCGATGGCGGCATGCGCGCTGGCCAGGCCTGCGCAATGGACGGTGCCATATCCGTATGCGCTCAAGCCGGCGCAGGCGGTGGCGGCGCACGTGACTGCCAACGCAGGTGCGGGGAAACCGCTCACGCTGGCCAACGCAGTTGTCGCTTTGAGCCCGGTGGCGCAGGCGCCGCGCGACACCCTGCTTCGCATTACATTCGAACGCCCTCCCCGGCTTGGCAGCACCGGCGCCGTGCGCATTTTTCGCCAGGCCGACGGCACGCTGGTGGACACCATCACCGCTGGCAGCCAGGTGGTCGCCATCGGGCACGCAGGCCTGGATGCGAGGCGCTATGTCAACCATGCACCGATCAGGGTGCGCGGCATGGACGTGGTGATCCAGTCCGGGAAGCTGGCCTATGGCGAATCCTATTTCGTGACGGTCGATCCGGCCCTGCTTGGAAAAGTCGGACGCTGGGCCTTCCGGACCGCGCCGGCGCCGAAATCATTCACGGTCGATGACGATGGCGAGGCAAGCTTTCGCACACTCCAGGGCGCCATCGATCACGTAGTGGCGAACGTCGGCAAGGCAGACCCGGTGACCATCGACGTGCGCAACGGCCAGTATGAGGAACTGCTCTTCATCCGCAACAAGGATAACCTGACGATACGTGGCGAGAGCCGCGACGGGGTGGTGATCCACGCGACCAATAACGACGGCCTCAATGGCGGTTCAGGCAGCAGCCAGCCCGACGGCACGGCTGCGCCCACAGGCGGGCGCGCGCTGCTGCTGATCGAAGCGTCGGACCTGCTGACGCTCGATACCCTCACGCTGCGCAATGACACGCTGCGTGCCACCAGCAAGGGATCGCAAGCCGAAACGCTCCACTTCAACAATCCGGCCGGCCGCATGGTCGCGCGCAATGCCAGCTTCTTCAGCGAGCAGGATACGATCCAGGTGAAAGGCTATTCCTGGTTCTACCGCACGCTCATCGCGGGCAATGTCGACTTCATCTGGGGCGCGAACCGCGCTGCGCTGTTCGAAGAAAGCGAGATCCGCACGGTGGCCGACACCTCGATGCGCAATCCAGGAGGATGGCTGGTGCAGGCGCGCACGGTATCGGCTGGCGACAAGGGTTTTGTTTTCCTGAACAGCCGGCTCACGCATGGACCGGGCGTGGCCCAAGGCAGCACCTTGCTGGCCCGCAGCGGAGGCAAGCCAGCCATGTGGGACAACGTGGCCTTCATCAATTGCAGCATGGACCAGCACATTGCGCCGGAAGGCTGGGCACGGCAGCCGGCGCCGAATCCGGGATTGGGCTGGCGTGAATTCGGTAACCGCGACTGGGAGGGAAAGCCGATCAGTCGCGCAGCGCACTTGCTTACAGAGGAAGAAGTGGCACGCCATTTCGGGAGCCGGGCTGCGATCCTGGGCGACTGGGCGCCTTCGCTTTGACATGCAGTCGTTCCGGTGCCAAGGCGGCACTCGAACTCACAGAACTGATGCCGATAAGTGCCTATTTGTACCTCTCGAATGTGTGCTTCTGGCCGATCACTGCCGATTGTGCTCAATTGTACGTCGACGCCTAGCCTGGATAAGATCAGGACGCCAGCGCTTTGGCCAATTGCTTGGATATTGATTCCCTCGCTTTGTGCTTCTTGAACACTGTCGGAACGTGCAGCAGAAATGACGCCCAGCGAAATTTCGACACGTCCCTCGAAATCGACAGCAGATAGGCATGCAGCTCGACAGCAGATTCCCGATGGTACGCCCAAAGGATGTCGCTACGATACGGGATCGAATAGTAAGCGTCGTTCGGCCAGCTTAACCGGTGTTTACTTCGTGTGCTGCAATTTGCGCACCGAATTGAACCAATGTGAGAATGTCTCGCTTCGCGAAGATATTTCGAGTGTTCCCAATCTTGTATCGAATAGCCCGCCGGCAATTCGCCAATAGCACGGTGCGGTGAACCGTGTAAGCCTTGGAAAAAGATCGCCCCATGCCATATGTGGCCGCATGAATCCTGGAAGGTTTGATACTCGAACATGCTGGCGTTCTGGAAGAACTCGATATCCGACTTCAAGCCAATTCGGACAACCTCTGCAAATTCAAATTCTGCACGATGGCGGCAATTCGGACAAGCCACATCAAGTTGATGTGGCATGGGATTCCATTCGTATATGCCTGTCATGGTTTTTTCAATAAAACTTCATGCATATGGTTGTCCTGATGCGACCGTCGGCTCTTGGCTGTTAGTCGTCGATTGTACTCGACGGCAGAACGCTGCTAGCGACGAAGCAATTCACCCCAACGCGGACCTTCAATACCCCGCGTCGTCAATCAGACGAAGCTTCGATATTCTTCAACGCCCTAGGCACGCTGCGCGTGAAACTGCTGGCCGATCACGTAAGAACGTCCTAGCTCCAGCACCTGCAACGGCGGATAATTGGCATGCGCTGTCCCGTCCCAGCGCTGCGGCAAGCGTCCCGGCAGCGTGCCCACTCGGATCGGCCGATCCTTCAAGGTGTCAACGATCCGGGCCGCCAGTGTGGCCGGGAAGCGCCCCAGCAGGCCGAAGCGCGAGCTCGCGATCCCGTCCAGGGAAGGAGCGCCGTTCAATCCCCGCTCCAGACAATCCAGGCCGCCCATGACCGCGTAACAGCACGAAGTGACAAGCGCGAGCAGTGCTTCAGGCGACATGTCGTTATCGGAAAACGTGATGCTCACCTCAGGCTCTAAAAACCGCCTCAGACACGGCGCCTCTGCCGACAGCGTCAGCCCTGCCGCCCCACCCGAGCAGATCAATTCCTCGACGACGCCGACGCACGCAATCTCCCACAATTCGGCCGGCCGGTCGTCATCAAAGTGGATCGCCACCTCCAATTTGAGCTCATCGTCGAACCAGCTGGCGTCGACGATCCGGATCCAACCGTCGTCGTCATCCTCAGCCAGTACATCCAGTAAAGCTTGCATGTGGGACTCCATAGTTAAAGAAAAGGGTCCCTGGGCGGGGTCTGTTCCGGCAAACCGACATTGTGGCTGTTTGCCGGAACAGACCCTGCCATCGTGGGAACAGACCCAGCCATCGTGGGTAGTTCGACTTCGCTATTCGGCCGGTGGACAAAACTGCGCAACGAAATCTCCAGATCGACGTGATCCGTCAACAAACTCTAGACTGTACTTTCCGACATATTCATGGGACGTCGGTAGATAGGTGTAGTCGAGACTCCCACTCTTGCATTCAATGACACGGCTATGCTCAGCAATCAGGAAGCAGTACTTCAGACTCTTGGTCGATGGCACAGCGGCAGAATTGCCTGCGATTTCATTGGTGGGAGAAATTGCAATGACGTTCGGATTCGCTTTGCGAATGGAGGTGCACGTTCCTTCACTCGCATAGAGCCAAAAACCGATTGCACCCGCAGGGCGGGAGTCATTCCAGGATGCCTTGTATACGGTGCGCGATGGAGATGTGGTGCCACTTGGGTTGGACAGGAACGTTCCTCCAGCTACTGCTTGAACTGTCTTGCAGACCACAACCTTTGCCTCAGATTGGAACTGCTTGGAATTCCACAATGCGTGCGCTTCTGCTCGGCCAGAATCAAACTGGACGGCGAAGTCTTGCTTGCCATGTTCGGACGTACCCTCACTCTTGTTGAATTCGACTTCTTGTCGACTCCGAAGCCGCTGAAGGTATGTGGAATCGGCTCCGCATTTGACCGCTAGTTCATAGGAGAAACCTGAACTCGGAGCGTCTTTTGACGGGCGTTGAAGGGTATCCACAAAAGAATTGCCGTAGGACTGGGTTGCAAACAGTACACCAAGTAAAAAAGCTATTGGTCGCAGGAACCCACGGGGTCTATTGAAGCGATCTATGCATTCTTGAAGCGAAGGGGACATGAATATTCTGCTCTTTAATGTGTCAAGAAAACGTCTGCTTCTGGCCGAGGCTGTGCCTTGCTTTCATTGGTGTGTTGAACCAGATGTTTGAGCGGCCATGGCACGACATTGTTCGATGTTGCGTTCTGCTTTGGGGAAAAATGTAGTTGGTTCGCAGAAAGGGTCTGGAGAGGGAATCTTACATAGGCCGACGATGATTACGTCAGTCACGGCCTCCCTGCATGCAGCATACCGTTCGATCGCAAAAATCGCCTCGCGCTTTTCCCATGCGCCAAGAAATGCTTTTACTCGCTGAAGTGCGGGGCCGAAATAGGCACGGTCTTTTTCCGCCACGGCTCTGTTCATCTGTGGAAGTTCTCGATCAAGCAATGTGACGCTCGCCGAGAGGAAAGTGTCGGATTGATTCTGTGCCAAGGCTGGCGTCAGTGGGAAAAGGAACGCGACCAAAAAAAGTGTAGACCGCATAGATTTCCTTAAACGAGGAAGAAAAAGAAGATGACGATGACCGCTTTTGGCCGATCCCTAACGATTGTACTCGGCTGCAAATCGGCATTTCAAGGTGGTTTCCCGCGTGGCCGGTTGTAGCAGGATGAGGAAAAGTGCTACTGCAATTATGGCTTTCTGAATCGCACAACAATTACTTCAGCTGCGGAGTCGATTTCCGCGAACGCTTCCAGCATCAATTTCAACGCGCCACTTTCACCGAAGCCGCCCGTGCCGCCACCGATGACCGGGAATGCCACAGACTTGTATGCATGCTCGTTCACCATGCGCATGGCCGAAAAAACGGACTGCTTGATGGAGAATGTCGTCGCTCTCCAAAACATATTGATGCCCGCGACGTGGATGATCGCCCGATAAGGCAATTTGCCTGCGCCAGTGACAAAGGCATCGCCCAAGCCAATCGGGCCCGCCTTTCCCAGTTCAATGAAAGGCCGGTACCCGCCACGTCGTTTTATCGCGCCCGAGACGCCCTGCGGCACCAACAGCCACCACGGAATGATGTTTCTGTTCCAGGCATTGACGATGACTTCAGTCGGCTGATCAAGCAAGTCGCCATCCACAATTTTTACGATGATGGGCATGTGCTAATAAATCACTGTTCGTAAGTGAATGAAAACTTCATCTCAACTACGCATGCAGGATCGATGCCCTCAGGCCGGGTGAACTGCGTCAAAGCGCGATCACTGACTACGCGCATCAGCTTGAGGAAGGTATTCTTGAACACGCCGCGCTCGTCGTCACCTGCATGCTCTACCCTTGAAGTTCGAATGCGATCGGTTCCCGCTGCGGTCCACGTAATGGTGCCTGTCGAGGGCACAAAATGCATGACCGCATTGCCAAACACGCCCTGCTCGGCGCCCCGCCCTGGAAACTCGATGTCGCCAGACACGCGCATCGCGACGCCACCAGTGTACGCGCAAGCAGCTACCTGCCCCTTCGGCCATTTGTTAAGCTCGGCGACAAACGCATCCGGATCGTCAACCAGGTGATTGGCTCCCTTGCACGGCGCAGGCATCCCGCCCATTTGTGCCAGCCACCACAAAGCGGCGCCGGGGTCGCGATTTTTCTCGGCGTAGCCTGAAATCAGGCGCGGAAGGGCCTCCCGCTTGCCGGCCGCGTGCGCCAATTGGTAGAAGCCCGCCGCCTTATCCCAGTCCTGCTTGACGCATAAGCCCTCTTCGAACATCGAAGCGGCCATCAGCATGACGCTGGGGTGTTTGGCGGCGAGTCCCTTGTTCAATGCCTTGACCGCACCCGCGCAGTTCTTGTGCTCGACAGACAGCAGGACGCTCTCTGACGCTTCCCTATCCATTCTTGCTGCATATTCGTCCAGCGCGGCCAACGATTGCGGCGCCAGCAGGCAGAGTATGAGAGGCGACAGATGGACTGGATGAAGGGACATTCGTTTTTTCGCTATTCGTATGATTGATCGTTCTGGTTCGCACCCGCGCACCAGAGCCGTAAATATCATACACGATGGGTGTGAACTATTTCCGCACCCGGAAGTAGTCTACGTCGGCATACGACGGCGCTGGTCCGCGACTGACAAGCCCCATCTGCGCCCCCACCCAGCGCCCCATCGAGGCTGCGAACGGTTTGCCGGCCCGCGTAAAAGCCGCGTTGTCCAGGCTATACGAGAACTGTGCCTCACCTGCTGCCGACATCTCCAGCCGCAGGTACACGGCGCTAGTGACGCCAGCCTGCAGCGTTTCATCATTCATGACCAGCTGATTTCCACGCAGTCCGATCCACGCCGATTTCACGCCACTGAGCACCAGGCCAGCCTCGCCGGCGCCATGCAGCGCGATCTTCATATCGACGACAAACTGCTTCGCTGGCAGCTTTTGCGACAGAACTGCTGGATTGGCGAACAGGCGCAAACGGCCGCCTTCGTGGGCGTACCAGGCAGCTTCCCAGTTTGAATTCCACTGCCACTGCAATCCCAACGTCGGCGACGAAAATTCATCGCTGGTCGCGGGCGCCCTGGCGGCAAAGCCTGCGACGGGTTTTTCATGCACCGCAAGCGGCTGCCCTGCATCCCCCATGACCGGCCATCCATCTTCCCAGCGCATCGGCTGCAAATGCACAACGCGTCCATAGGCGCGCTTGTCCTGGAAATGAAAGAACCAGTCCTTGCCATCCCGGGCCCGCACCCACGCTCCCTGGTGCGGACCGTTGACAGCTGTATTCCCCTGCCGCAGGACGATCCGGTCTTCATACGGTCCATGGACGCTGCGCGAACGGAATACCGACTGCCAGCCCTCTTCCACGCCGCCCGCCGGGGCGAACACGTAGTAGTAGCCATCGTGCTTGTAGAATTTCGGCCCTTCGAGCGTGCGATAGCCAGAGAGCTTGTTGCCGTCGATGACCACCGTGCCGCCTGCGTCCAGCAGACTGCGGCCGTCCGGCGCCATCTGGCGCAGCGTGAGCACGTTGTTAAAGCCCGCGCGGCTCTTGGCCCAGGCATGCATCAGCCACGCCTTGCCGTCGTCGTCCCACAAGGGCGTGGGGTCGATGATGCCTTTTCCGGGCAGGAGCAAGTGCGGCGCCGTCCACGGTCCCGTGAATTTATCCGCCGTGATGACGTAGACGCCAAAATCCGGATCCGGATAAAAGATCCAGAATTTGCCGGCATGGTGGCGCAATGACGGCGCCCACACTCCCTTGCCCGGCTGGTGCGTTGCAAAGACCTCGTGCGGCACAAGGCGCGGCAAGGCGTGGCCCACCAGCTCCCAGTTGACCATGTCACGCGATTCCAGCAGCGGCAGGCCCGGCACGTTGCTGAAGCTCGACGACGTCATGTAGAAGATATCGCCCACCCGAATGACATCGGGGTCCGAATAATCCGCATGCAGAATCGGGTTCTGGTAGCGCCCATCGCCCAGGTCTGCCATCCAGGGCGGTGCAGGCATGTGCTTGTCCAGGAACACCTTCATGGCGCTGACCGTCGGCTCCAGCCACGGATCGAACAGCCAGAAACTGTGGGGCGTACCAGGAAGCAGCAAGACCTGGCTGGCGATACCGTGCGCGTTCATCTTGTCGATCATCGCCTCGCGCCCCACGCTGAAACGCGGCTGGCCGCTGCCGATGAACAGGATGGGCGGTGTCGTGGGGCCCACGTAAAACGTCGACGACGCTTCGCGCCACAGCGCGCTCTTTTCAGCGTAACGCCCGCCAAACCATGCGCCGGCGGCGGATGGATTCTTGGCCGGATCGTCTTCATGCCGGAGCGCTTCAGGCGATGTGAAGTCGGACAAGCCGTCGATATTGATGATCGCCCTGACGTCGCTGCCGGTCACGCCCACCAGGCTGGCGATCTGCCCGCCCGCCGAACCGCCAGCAATGGCGATCCGGTGCGGGTCGATCTCCGGTCGCGAGCGCATCCAGCGCACTACAGCCCTGACATCGTCCACGGCGGCGGGATACTTCGCCTCGCCGGACAGGCGGTAGCTGACAGTGGCGCTGGCATATCCCAGTTCCGCCAGCCGGATCGCCATCGGCGCCAGGTTGCCACGGTCACCGGAGCGCCAGCCGCCACCGTGCACCAGCACGATGCCCGGCAGGCCCGCCGGCCGTTTGGCAGGCAGGTACAGGTCAAGCTGCGGGCCGCGGATGACGTCGACCGATGCCGGCACCCGGCTGCTGGCGATCGTGATCTGCGGGTAGTCAGGCTTGAGCTTCGCGTACGTGCTGTCCGCGTTGTAGGCGCTACTGCAGCCGGCAAGCAGCAGGCAAAGGACAGCCCTCACATGTCCGCCACGGTGAACAGCACATGCCGGCGCAGGCGGTCGCCAGGCTCGATCAACTGGTCATGCGCATTGATCATGTGGTCGACCGGCTCAAAACAGAAGAAGCCGGCACCGGCCGGCGCATACAGGATGTAGTAGTCCATGTTGGCAGCGATCGCCACGTCGATCCCCTGCTGCGGCAGCCGGATTCTGGCGGCGCCGTCCCAGCCACCAAAAATATGGTCGACCGCGTCAAGCGGCAGGGATTGCGCCGATGCGAAGCGCCATCCTTCGGGCAGCGGCATGGCTTCAGCCGGCAGGCCAAGTTCATCACGCTGCCAGGTATTGCCGGCCGCGGCCTGCAACTGCACGTCGCCGTTCCGTTCGAACCAGGGATGCAGCCCGACGCCGAACGGCATCGCGGTTCGTCCCGTGTTGCGCACCTGTAGCGTCACCTGCAAGGTGGCTTCGGCCAGGCTGTAGTGCAGTTCGGCGCGGTACGAAAACGGCGCGCCATGCGAACGGTCCAAGGCCAGGCGCACTTCGGTGGCGGACTGGAACTGTATCTCCCATGCGCTCTGCCACCCTTCCCCATGGATCGGGCAAGGCTCACCCGCACGGTTCGGCGCCAGGCCAAATTTGTCGGGCGACAGGCGATTCGCCCAGGGCAGCATGGCAAAGCACGCAACCTGCGACGGCGATACGGGAGGAATGGGACAGGGCCTGAAAACGGCGCGGGCGTCACCGTGCCGGATCCAGTCGAAGCGGGCCAGCGCGCCGCCAACGCCAGGCAGCACGTCGGCGTGCAGGCTGGCGTTACGGAGCGTGACGATGTCCACTAGCGGTATTGCGGGCCGTCCAGCAGGAACTTGCCGCCCTGGTAGATGGTGGTGACGTCGTCCGGATGCGGAAACTCGGACGTGTCCGGGAACATATGCGCGAACTTGTCCGAATTGTCCTTGGCCACAAAGCCAAGATGCCCGGCCAGGCGGTTGTCCCACCACTTGCCCCGGTTGTCCGACACGCCGAACGCGATGGTGTGGCCCACGCGTGGCGCGAACAGGCAGCAGCGCAGGCATTCGACCAGGTCGTCGTAGCTGAAATAGGTGGTCATCATGCGCTTGTTGAGCGGCGCAGGGAATGCCGAGCCAATGCGCAGGCACACGGTTTCGATGCCGAAGCGGTCGTAGTAATAGCGCGACAGCGATTCGCCGAAGCATTTGCTCACGCCGTACATGCTGTCCGGACGGGTCGGATCGTCGGCGTCGATCATGTCGGTGGTCTTGTAAAAACCCACTGCGTGATTCGAGCTGGCAAAGATCACGCGCCGCACGCCGGCTTTGTGCACCGCCTCGTACAGATTGGCCACGCCCAGGATATTCGCCTGCATGATCGCAGCGAATGGCGCTTCGGTCGAAATGCCGCCGAAGTGCAGCACCCCGTCCACGCCTTCCATCAGGGCCAGTACGGCTTCCTTGTCGGCCAGGTCGCAGCGGATCACTTCTTCGCCCTCGCCTGCCGGTTCCATCTCGGCCAAGTCGCTCAGCACAAGCACGTCGGCCCATGCCTTGATGCGTTCCCGCAGCACTTTACCCAGGCCGCCGGCAGCGCCGGTCAGCAGCAGGCGTTTGAAAGGTTTGATATCACTCATGCTCTCTATTCCAATTCGTTTCAGGTGACTGGCGCAGGATTGAACAATACCAGCGCATTATGAAGTTTGTGGTGCTCGGCCCAGGTCTTGCTGCCGCTTGCTACATCCAGCATCAGGCGGAACATCTCCCAGCCGATGTCTTCGATGGTCGCTTCGCCACTGGCGATGCGGCCCGCGTTCACGTCCATCAAGTCATGCCAGCGCGTGGCGAGCTCGTTGCGCGTGGCCACCTTGATGACCGGGACCGCCGCCAACCCGTACGGCGTGCCGCGGCCGGTCGTGAACACATGCACGTTCATGCCGGCCGCCAGCTGCAGCGTCCCGCAAATGAAATCGCTGGCCGGCGTGGCGGCGTAGATGAGGCCCTTGCGGGTCAACTTTTCGCCCGGCGACAGCACGCCGACAATGGCCGACGAACCTGACTTGACGATCGAGCCCATGGCCTTTTCGACGATGTTCGACAGCCCGCCCTTCTTGTTGCCAGGCGTGGTGTTGGCGCTGCGGTCCACGCCGCCCCGGGTAAGGTAATCGTCGTACCATTGCATTTCGCGGATCATGGCTGCGGCCACGTCGGCGTCGGCCGCGCGCGACGTCAGCTGGTCGATCCCGTCGCGCACTTCGGTCACTTCCGAAAACATGACGGTGGCGCCGGCCCGCACCAGCAGGTCGGTCATGAAGCCGACCGCCGGATTGGCGGTCACGCCCGAAAACGCATCGCTACCGCCGCACTGCACGCCAACCACCAGTTCGGAGGCCGGCACGGTTTCGCGGCGGCGCGCGTCCAGTACTTTCAGGTGCTGTTCGGCCGTCGCCATGATCGACGTGATCATCGAATCGAAACCCACGTGCTGCTGGTCCTGCAAGCACACCACCGAAGGTTCGGCGCCGGTACCGGTACCGATGGGGATCGAGCCTTTCGGGAACAGGCGTACCGGCGGCAGCTTTTCGCAGCCCAGGCTGACGACCATGACGGCGCCGCCAAAATTGGGGTTCTTGCTGATATTGCGCAGCGTACGGATCGGCACCTCGGCGCCGGGCGCGTCGATCGCCACGCCGCAGCCGTAGCTGTGCTCAAGGCCAATCACGTCGTCGACGTTGCGGTAGCGCGGCAGCAGTTCATCCTTGATGCGGCGCACCGCAAAGTCGACCACGCCCGACGCGCACTGCACCGTGGTGGTGATGGCCAGGATATTGCGCGTGCCGACCGAGCCGTCCGCGTTGCGGTAACCTTGGAAAGTGTAGCCTTCCAGCGGTTCGGCCAGTGGCGCGATGCGGGTGGCGATGGGCAGGTCTTCCAGCGTGCGCGCGGCAGGCAGGGTGAGCGTGCTCTCCGATACCCAGCTGCCCTTGGGGATAGCGCGTGCGGCATGGCCGATAACCACGTTGTAGCGCTTGACCGGGTCGCCCGCCGCCAGGTCGCACAGGGCCACCTTGTGCCCCTGCGGTACCGCTTCGAGCAGCGTCAGCCCGTCAGCGAACACCGCGCCGGCAGAAAGGCCCCCATCATTTGCCACGATGGCAACATTGTCGCCTTCGTGCATTTTGATATGGCGCGGGCCGTCATTTGATATTGTCATTGCCTCATCCTCGTCACTGCATCATTTTTAGTATGCCATAAAAAAACGACGATTGGCTAGTCCGCCTTGCAAAATTGGCCCTACCAATTTAGAATGGCCTTACCAAACCACAATAATGAGACACTTGTGAAAACTTCCAGCCTGTTTGCCGCAATCGCCACGCTCGCCCTGCTGTCCGGCCCCGCCAGCGCCGATGGCCCGTTCCGCAATCCCGACAACAAGAACCTGAAAGATCCGGACGAAGGCACGTATCCGGTTCCGTACAAGAAGCCGGTCGCCAGCGAGATCACCGAATCGCTGCACCGCATTCGTACTTATGTGGAATCGGTCACGCCAACCCGCGTCGTCAACAAGGCCACGGGCAGCCCGATCCTCGATTTCAGCAAACCGGTGGCCGACGCGATCGTCGAGCCGTCGCCTGCCGGCTTCGGCCTGCAAGCCTATGAAATGGGCGTCATCCATTCGGGACTGATAGCGGCGCGCGAAGCCACGGGCGACACGCGCTTCACCGACATGACCGAACGCCATCTCCAGTTTTTTGCACAAACCACCCCGTACTTCCGGGCCCAGGAAGACCAGTTCAAGCTGGAACGCGCGAACAGCTTTTCGCGTTTTCTCGATCCACGCGCGCTCGACGACAGCGGTTCCATGTGCGCCGCGATGATCCGCGCCCGCTTCGCCAAGGTGGGCCCGGACATGCGCCGCCAGATCGACGTGTGCAGCAACTGGGTGGCGAAACAGCAGTATCGCCTGCCCGACGGCACACTGGCACGCCAACGCCCGCAAGCTTCTTCGCTGTGGGCCGACGACATGTACATGGGCGTGCCGGCGCTGGCCGAGATGGGCCGCCTGACGGGCGAGCGCAAGTACTTCGACGACGCCGTGAAGAATGTGCTGCAGATGTCGAAGTACATGTTCAACAAGCAGAAAGGCATCTACACCCACGGCTGGCATGCCAACAATCCGGATGCGCCACGCTTCTACTGGGCGCGCGCCAACGGCTGGTCGATCCTGACCATGAGCGACCTGCTTGACGTGCTGCCAAAGAATCACCCGGGCTACAAACAAGTACTGGCGCAGTATCGCGCCGCGCTCCACGGCATCGCGGAAACGCAAGGCGGCACGGGACTGTGGCACCAGATGCTGGACCGGAACGACTCGTATACCGAAACGTCGGCCAGCGCCATGTTCGTGTATGCGATCGCGCACGGCATCAACAAAGGGTGGATCAGTCCGACCACCTACGGCTCGATGGCGCAGGCCGGATGGGCGGGCCTGTCCACGCGCATCAACGCCAAGGGGCAGGTAGAGGGCACTTGCGTAGGCACCACCTTCGCCAGCGATCAGGTCTATTACTATAACCGCCCCACCAGCGTGAATGCGATGCATGGCTACGGACCAATGCTGATGGCCGGCGCCGAGATGCTCAAGCTGCTCGCCAACCCCGCCATCAGGATTGAACACAAGGTGCGCACCTACCACTACATGCCCGCGGAAGGTTCCAAGACCGACTACCGCGAACATCACTGACCGGATACCGACCATGCTCAAACGCCTTTCCCTGCTGGCCCTGCTGGCCGCGCCCCTTGCCCATGGCGCCGACAAGCTGCTTCTCAGCGTGTCGCACGAGCTGCCGATCGCGCGCCCGTCCGAAACGATTACCGTGGCGTGGCCGGACGTGAACAAGGCCCTGCCGGGCGCCATGATCCAGCGCATCGCCGTCAAGGATGCCGCGGGCCGTGTGCTGCCACACCAGGTTACCAACATCGCACCGCTGGTCAAGGACCCGCAAAAGGTGGGCGCGGCGTATGGCGACCTGATTTTCCAGTACAGCTTTGCGGCGGGAGAAAAGAAGGCCAGCTTCACGGTCGAAAAAACCGACACCCTGGCGCCCGTGTTCCCGTCGCAGGCATCGGCGCGCTATGTGCAGGAACGGCTTGACGACTTCGCCTGGGAGAACGACAAGATCGCCCACCGCACCTATGGCCTGGCGCTCGGCGCGCCGGCCGTGCCAGGGTCGGGCAAGGAAGTGCTGGTCACCAGCGGCATCGATATCTGGTTCAAGCGCGTGCCCTACCCTGTCGTCGACCGCTGGTACAACAAGGGGCACGACCACTATCACGTGGACCAGGGCGAAGGCATGGACATGTACAACGTGGGCAAGTCGCGCGGCGCGGGCGGCAGCGGCGTCTGGGACGGCAAGGCGCTCTACACCAGCCATAACTACGCCGGCTGGAAGGTGCTTGCCAACGGTCCGATCCGCGCGATCTTCGAACTGTCGTACGACAGCTGGGATGCGGGCGGTTTCAAAGTTTCCGAAGTCAAGCGCTTCACCGTCGATGCGGGCCATTACCTGGACCAGATCGACAGCACCTTCACCGGTCCCGAGAAGTTCGACATTGCCGTGGGCCTGAACAAGACGCCGACCGACAAGGGCCAGACGCCCAATATGGCGATGACCCGCAACGCAGCCGACAAGGCGCTGGTGCAGTGGGTGCAGCAAGCCGTCAACGGCGCCATGGGCACGGCCGTGGTCCTGCCGGCATCGACAGGCTTTGCGGAAGACGCGCTCAATCACCTGATCGTGGCGCCGGCCACGTCGGGCAAGGCCGTGCGCTACCTTGCTGGCGGCGCGTGGAGCCGTTCGGGCGAGATCACCAGCGCCGATCAATGGAATGCCTATGTGGCAGCTGCCGCGCAGCGCCTGGCGAACCCCGTCAAAGTACAGATCACGGAGAAGCAATGAGTTTTAACGAACAACGGCGCCGCCTGCTGCGCGCCGGTACCGCGTCGACCGCGCTGTTTGCCGGCGGCGTCAGCGCGCAGGAAGCGGATCCATGGGCCAATGCACAGGCCATCATCGACCGCTTCGCGAAGCCGCTGGCGTTTCGCAAGCAGGACTTCAAGATCACGGCGTTCGGCGCCAAACCGTGCAAGCTGGTGACGGTGGAAGGCAAGCTGTCGTCCGAAGAGCGCGGCCAACTCAAAACGCCGGCTGCGAAATCGCACGACTGCTACCCCGCCATTACGAAAGCCATCGCCGCCTGCAACAAGGCTGGCGGCGGACGCGTGCTGGTCCCGGCCGGGAACTGGTACTGCAAGGGTCCGATGGTGCTGCGTTCGAACGTGCACGTGCACTTGGCGAAGGACGCGCAGATTTTTTTCAGCGCGAATCCGGCCGACTATGCCAAGTACGGCGACTACCCGTGCGGCGACAACGGCAAGCTGGTGCTGTCGCGCTGGCAGGGCAACGACTGCCTGAATTATTCGCCCATGGTGTACGCCTATGGCCAGGACAATATCTCCCTCACCGGCGAAGACTGGACCAGCATCCTCAATGGCCAGGGCGGCGTGCCGTTTGAAACCGGCGAAGGCTGCTGGTGGGACTGGAAAGGCCGCAAGTCGACGTCGCTGTCGACCGAGGTGGCGGTCAACCCGCGCAACCCGGCATCGATGGCCGACATTGCGCCGGCGCTGACGCCGGAAGAGCGCAGCCTGATCGAAGGCGTGGGCACGCGCTGGCGCAGCGATTCGCGCTTTTTGCCGGCCCTGTCGGAAGCGGGTGTACCGGTTGCGAAGCGGGTCTTCGGGGTCGGCCACTTCCTGCGGCCATGCATGATTGAACTGATCGGCTGCAGCAATGTGCTGCTGGACGGCTACCAGCTCAACGGCGCGCCCTTCTGGCTGCACCACCCGGTCAACTCGCGCAATGTCCACATCCGCAAGGTGAACCTGGAAAGCCTGGGACCGAACAGCGACGGCTTCGACCCGGAAGCCTGCGACGGCGTGCTGGTCGACAGCTGCACCTTCAATACGGGCGACGACTGCATCGCCATCAAGTCGGGCAAGAATCGCGATACGCAATTCGGCCCTACCCGCAACGTCGTCATCCAGAACTGCGTGATGAACAGCGGCCATGGCGCCGTCACCCTGGGCAGCGAAATGGCGGGCGGGATCGAGAACGTGTATGCGCAAAACCTGGAGTTCAAGAACATCCATTGGGCCAGCGATCCGCTCAATACCGCGATCCGCATGAAGACGAATATGAACCGCGGTGGCTACCTGCGCAATTTTTACGTGCGCAGGGTGTCGATTCCGAATGGCGTGCAAACCGTGCCATCGTTTTACCCGCCCCTGCCCGGCTCCGTCATTCCGCCGAAGTCGGTCGCGTCGACGGCGGGCGCGGTGATCACCATCGATTGCGACTACGCGCCCGCCGACGACGCCGTACGCACACGCCCGCCGATGGTATCGAACGTGCATATTTCGGAAGTCACGGTCGGGAACGCAGGCCAGTTCTCCTGCTTCCAGGCGATGGTGATCCTGGGGCCCGTGGCGTCGAGCTACAACGGCCCCGCCGGCAAGGAGATCCTGCCGCTGTCGAACATTTCCGTCAGCGATTGCAACTTCGGCAGTACGCGCAATGCGGAGCAGCCCTGGTTCCTGCACAACGTTCGGGGTCTGACCCTGAAAAATGTCACCATCAACGGCAAGGTGCACAACACGACGCTGGCGGCCTGAGCACCGGGGACCACTTAACTATGAGACAATATTAGCTCTAGTTTAAGTGGATCACCCGGGAAACCATGAAATCAAAATTTGCGCTTTCGTTCGCCTTTGCAGTGTCGATCATCCTTGCCGCGTGTGGCGGCGACGGGCCCACTCTTGGGGCCTTTCCCGCATTGACCAAGGCCGAGGGCGATGCCGCATTCGACCTGACGGTGCCAACCAGCAAGGGTCCGGGCACCTTCTCTTTCAGCAGCAGCAATCCGGAAGTCGCGACCATTGCCGGGAAAACCGTCACCATCACCGGTCCGGGAACAAGCACCATCACCGCCACGCAGGCCGCGTCGGGCAGCTATAACAGCAGCAGCACGTCGGCTGTGCTGACCGTGAGCGCGCGTGACTGTGTTGCGCCAGCAACCCGCCAGGACAATACCTGCACCGCCCCGGCGGTGACGGCCACCAGCGTCACGGTGGGTGCGCGCACCTGGATGCCGGTCACCTTCGCTGATCAATGGTCCAAGGCCAACAACTTCTGCGCATTCACGACGATCAACGGCAAGAAAGGCTGGCGCCTGCCGACGGAACTTGAACTGGTCGACCTGCAAGCCTCCGGCGCCATGGCCGAGCACGGCTGGACCCTGTCGCGCACCTGGTCATCCACGGCAAGCACGACGGCCGGACAAAAGAAAACCGTGCGGCTCGACACCGGCGCCGTGAGCGACGAGGCTGAAACGAATACCGCCTACGTCGCCTGCGTCATCTGATCGCGGTCGATGTATCACGGAGAGAAGCTCAACGCCTGGACCCATCTCGTTGGCGCGGTACTCGCCATTGCCGGCACTTCCGTGCTGGTGGTCCAGGCGGCATTGACGGGTGATCCGTGGAAAGTGGTGGGCGTCGCGATTTACGGCGCCACGCTGATACTCCTGTACAGCGCCTCGACGCTGTATCACAGCCTGCGCGGGCGCGCCAAAGAAGTACTGCAAAAGCTCGACCACCACGGCATCTACCTGCTCATTGCCGGCAGCTACACGCCGTTTTGCCTGGTGTCACTGCGCGGGCCGTGGGGATGGTCGCTGCTCGGCATCATCTGGGGACTGGCCGTATTTGGCGTGGCGCAGGAATGCCGGCCACAGGGTGGCGCGCGCCGCCTGTCGATGGCGATCTATATCGTCATGGGCTGGGCGGCACTGGCGGCCCTGATTCCCTTGCGCGCTGCCCTGGGCGCCGATGGCTTCGCCTGGCTGGCCGCCGGCGGCATCGTCTATACGCTGGGCATCGTGTTTTATGTGCTTGACGCGCGCCTGCGGCATGCGCACGGCATCTGGCACCTGTTCGTCATTGGCGGCAGTGCCGTGCACTACTTCACCATCCTGTTCTACGTTCTGTAGCGTCAACCGCGGCGGGCAGCCTCGATCGCGGCAATGTCGATTTTCCCCATCTCCATCATGGCGTCGAAGGCGCGCTTGGCCACTGCCGGATCGGGGTCGGTGATCGCCTCGATCAGTACGCGCGGCGTGATTTGCCACGACAGGCCCCATTTGTCCTTGCACCAGCCGCAGGCGCTGGCTTGGCCGCCGTTATTGACAACGGCATTCCACAGGCGGTCGGTTTCAGCCTGGTTGTCGGTCGCGATCTGGAAGGAAAACGCCTCGCTGTGCTTGAATGCCGGGCCGCCATTGAGGCCGATACACGGGATGCCGGCGACCGTGAATTCGACCGTCAGGACATCCCCTTTTTTGCCAGAGGGATAGTCATTCGGTGCGCGATGGATGGCCCCTACCGCGCTGTCCGGAAAAGTTTCGGCGTAAAAGCGCGCGGCGTCTGCCGCGGTGCCGTCGAACCAGAGGCAAATCGTGTTTTTGCTGATCATGTTCATTCTCCATTCGATGAAAAATATACAAGCGTAGATTAAACCACGTAAACGAAAAAAACCCGGCACAAGGCCGGGCTCAAACGGAGCATGGGGTAAATCAGAATTTGTAACGCACACCAAACAGTACTTCGCGGCCGGTAACGTTGTGCACCACCACGCTGTCGCGCGCACGGCTGACGAACTGGTCGTTCGCTTCGTTGGTGAGATTAACACCTTCCAGCGTGACTTCCAGGTTCTTGTTGTGGCGGTAGGTGAACGACAGGTCGACGTTGGTCGAACCATTCTTGCCTTCGACGTCGTTGTTGTTCTGGCCTGGCACGCGGGTCACGAAACCGGCACGCTTCGATGCCGATACACGGGCGCTGAAGGTACCGTCATCGTAGTACAGCGTGGCATTCATCGACTTAGGCGACAGGTTCAGCAAGTCGTCGACGATGGTCGAGTTGCTGGTCGGCGAAACTACATACTCGATCTTCGACTTGACGTAGGTGTAGTTCAGCAGCGTGCCGAAGTTCTTGCCCCAGGCCGGCAGGAAAGTGAACGGTTGCTGGATGTTCAGCTCGAAGCCCTTGAGCTTGCCGCCGTCGGTATTGATCGGCGCCGTGACCTGGAACTCTTCCTCACCGGTAAAGTTGGTCGGCAGCAGGGACATCGGCAAGCCGGTCTGGTTGAACGGCATGCTGGTACGAATGGTCTGGATATAGGTGTCGATATTCTTCTGGAAAATACCGAGGCCGACAAACGCATTCCTGGCGTGGTAATACTCGAAACTGGCATCGAAGGTCTTGGCACGGAAAGGCTTGAGCAGTGGGTTGCCGCTGGTAATGGTCAGCGTCCCCGTGGTCGCGATCGTGCCGCCCGGGCTCAGGTTACCCAGTTGCGGACGCGCCATCACCTTGGCCGCTGCCAGGCGAATCAGGAAGTCCTTGGTGATGCTGGCCGCCAGGTTGACCGATGGCAGCACATCGCGGTAGGAATTGTCGATCGTCACGGCCGTCCCGCCGCCAGTTGCCTGGTAGCCGGTGGCGCTCAGATTCGTTTCCACATAGCGCACGCCGAAATTGCCGCGTACCGGAATCGATGCCAGATCGGTGTTGAATTCACCCATGAAGAAGGCGCCGTTATCTTCTTCGGTCACCGAACGGTTGTTGCCGCGCGCATTGCCGTTGGTGATGGACGACAGGGTAAAGTCGCCAGGTCCGCCGGCCGGGCCCGATTTGATGCAGTTGCAATAGATATCGTAGGCTTGGGCGATGGCGGCCAGGTTGGGAATCACCCAGCTCGTCGTGGTGCCGTTCGGCAGGTTCTGGCCCTTGCCGAAATCGGTGACCATCGACGTCAGGCCGCTGCCCGATGCTGGCGCGAAAATCGTGTCGTTGGCATTGACGCGGCGGAACTCGTAGGAATCGAAGGTGAATTTCTTCAGGTCGACACCGGCCTTGAAGTTAAGCACGTCCGGAATTGCATCCCAGACCACGTCCACCTTGGCCACGTCGTTGCGGTTGTTGGCGCCTTGCGGACGGATGCGGATTTCGCTGGTCGTGGTATTGGGCACCGTGGCTGGCTGGGTGCCGGTGGCGGCCACGGGCACGCCGCGCAGGACCAGCGCACCGTTCGGATCGGCCGCGTCGAACGGATAGGTAATCGACGGCATCCGGTCGTTATTGCGGAAGTCGATCGAGTAGCCGTTGACGTTGAGCGCGTCGAGCGTGGTGGTGGTCTGGACCGGATTCTTGAACTTCGAATTGGCGCGGCCGATGCGGGCATTCATGCGCCATTCGCGGTTGAATTCATGCTCCAGGGTCAGGGTTGGCTGGGTGAAGACGGTCGACAGTTCATCGAAGCGCGATTCGGCACGCACGTCGACGCCGTTGTAGGTGCCGTACAGCAGGCGGCCGCTGGCGTCATAGGCAGCGTCGACCACGCTGGTCTGCGGCTTGCCGCCCTGAGCCGCGGTGCGGCTGAACGAAATCGCTTCCAGGAAATCTTCCTGGCGCGTGGCGTCGAGCTTGGCGTACAGCATGTCCAGGGTCAGGCGCGTGCCGGCAGCCGGTTTCCATTGCACCGCCGCGGTCACGCCGAGACGGTCCTGGTCATGGGTCAGGCGGCCGTAGCGCGGCAGGCGCGGGTGGAAATTGGCGGCGCTGCTCGCTGCATTGTAGGCAGCGACCACGGCCGGGGTATTCGGCAGGCGCTGCACGCCTTGTGCGGCAGGTCCGCAGGTGGTGGCCGTCGACGTGGTCGGATTGGCAGGGGTCACGCCCATCGGCGCGCACCAGCCGCCGGACGAAGGACCATTGTCCCAGCGCACCGTGCTGAAGCCCTCTTCCAGGACCTGGCGTTTCGAATAGGCAGCCGACACCAGCACGCCGACGGTACGGTCGAGGAAGGTATCGGACACCATGGCGGCGACGCGTGGATTGGTCTTGCCGGACAGGTCGTTGTAGCGTTCCTTGACCGACACGACGGCGTTGAAGCCCTTCAAGTCGAACGGACGGGTGGTTTGCAGGTCGACCGTGGCGCCCAGCGAGCCTTCATCGACATCGGCCGACGAGCTCTTGCGAACGGTGATCGAGTTGAACAGCTCGGCCGCGAAGACATTGAAGTCGAAGCCGCGCGACCGGTTGGCGCCGCCGGAACTGTCGGTGCCGCCGGTGGTGGCCAGGCCTTCGATGCCATTGATGCGCACGCGGGTAAAATCCTGCCCCAGGCCGCGCACGGTGACGCTGCGGCCCTCGCCGGCGTCGCGGTCGATGACCACGCCAGGCACGCGCTGCAGCGAGTCGGCCAGGTTGGTGTCGGGGAACTTGCCCATGTCTTCGGCCTTGATGACGTCGACCATGCCGTTGTCTTCGCGCTTCTTGTTCAGTGCGCTTTCCATCGAGGCACGCATGCCGGTGACGACCACAGTTTGCGGCTCGGCAGCGGCGACAGGCGCCGCAGGTGCTTCCTGTGCGCAGGCCGCGCCCATGGCCATTGCAGAAACTGATGTTGTGCCGACGAGGCGTACGGCGAATTTACCCAAAGCTAGCGTTTGGTCGGTGATACTCATGATGATGTGTCCTTTGTCTCGTTTCGTTTTTTCGGAATGCAGACTGGGCCGTCTGCCGCCGAGCCATCAGTTCCACGACTGATTTCGGGCCTTGCGGTCGTCCCGATGGGTGTTTTCAGCGGGTGTTGGCAATTTTATGACGAAATTTGGAGGAAGAAGAAAATAGTTGTACGACGACTTGAACGACATCGCTGCGTAGCGAAGGCAAAACTCTCGCAAAATGCCGACAACATCTTCTATAAAATCACTAAAATTCAGCAAATGGCATGAAAATGAAGTCATGAAATAACTTTTTCCAAGGCTCAAAAAACAACAATTGGTCTAGCCACTTCTCTATTTTGGCAAGCAACAGCGACATTTTTGGTCAGTCCAAATGCGAATTCAGTCAAGCAGGATGGCGTGACAATGCCGCCGTGGTCCGGCCTGTAGCAAAGAAAAGGGGCTTAAACGTGCAACAGCAGATGCTCGCGTTCCCACGGGCTGATGACGGTCATGAATTCCAGGTGTTCCTGGTCCTTGATGGCCGCGTAAACATCGATGAAGCGCTCGCCCAGCACATCGCGCAGCTTGTCCGCGCCGCGCAGCATGCGCAGCGCATCGGGCAAACCCTGCGGCAGTTCGAAGTCGAGCGCCTGCGCGCTGCCGGTGGTCACCGGCGTCGGCGCGACTTGCTCGGTCATGCCGAGATAGCCGCAGGCCAGGGTCACCGCGAAGGCCAGGTAGGGATTGGCATCCGCCCCGATCACGCGGTTTTCGATATGGCGTTCCTGCGGTGCGCAGGCCGGCACGCGAAAACCGACGGTGCGGTTGTCCATGCCCCACTGGACATTGATGGGCGCGGTGGCGTGGCGCACGATGCGGCGATACGAGTTGACGTAAGGCGCCACCAGCGCCATGGCCGCCGGCAAATAGCGCTGCAGTCCGCCGACATACTGATAGAAGGCAGCGGACGGACTGCCATCGGGATCCGAAAAAAGATTCGCGCCGCCTTCCTTGCGAAACACATTCTGGTGCAGATGCATGGCAGAGCCCGGCTCATTGGCGAGCGGCTTGGCCATGAAGGTGGCATACATGTCGTGTTTGAGCGCCGCTTCGCGCAGGGTGCGCTTGAAGTAGAACAGCTTGTCGGCCATGGCCATCGGTTCGCCGGCCACGAAATCCATGCCGATCTGCCCTGCCCCGATCTCGTGGATCAGGGTGTCGACGTCGAGCTGCATGATGTCGCAGTAATCGTAGAGATCCTCGAACAAGGGGTCGAATTCGTTGACGGCGTCGATGCTGTAGATCTGGCGGCTGGTTTCGGCGCGGCCGCTGCGGCCGATGGGCGACTTGAGCGGCTGGTCCGGATCGACATTGCGCGCGGTCAGGTAAAACTCGACCTCGGGGCGGATCATGGGCAGCCAGCCGCGGTCGGCATACAGCTTCAGGACGCGCCGCAATACCGTGCGCGGCGCGAAATCGACCAGCCTGCCGTCGGCGAAATAGCAGTCGTGGATGACTTGCGCGGTGGGGTCGGCCGCCCAGGGCACCATGGTGATGGTGGCCGGATCGGCGCGCAGCACCATGTCGCGGTCGGTTTCGGAAATGGCGCGCAGGTAGGCGGCGTCATGGGTGGGATAGTTGCCGGTGACGGTCATGCCGAGCACGGCTTCGGGCATGCGCATGCCGCGCTCATCGGTGAATTTGGTGCGAGGGACAATTTTTCCGCGGGCCACGCCGGTCAGGTCGGGCACCAGGCATTCGATTTCAGTGACCTGGCGCTCGTTGAGCCATTGGTCCATCTCGCTGTAGCTGAAGTTTTTCCGGCCCGGCATTGCCCACTCTCCTGCTTACGCCAGGAAATCAAACAGCGATGACGCGCCCCCTCCTGGCAAACCCGGCAGGGCGTTATTGGTCTCGCCTTCCTGGCTGAACTGCGCGTATTGCGATACCAGCAGGCTGGCCTGCTTGTTCAGGACCTCGGTCAGCTTGGCCTTCTGGCTGGCCAGCTGGTTGATGCCGCGGTCGAGCGATACTTTCTGCTTGTTGATGACGCTGCGTTCGCCGGTGAGCTCGCCGATCTTGCTGCCCAGCTGGTCCGCGAAGCCCTTGCCGCCGTTGGTGAACAAGGTCGACACCGCCGCCGGATCGGCCGTGATCGCCGCCTTCAATGCATTAGAGTCGATCTTGAGCGTGCCGTTCCTGTCCAGTGTCACCCCCACCTTCTCGAGCGCGGTAGCGTTGCGGGCGATCAGTTGCGACAGTTGCTCCTGGGCTTGCGCGAGCGCGGGATCGGCTTTCAGCCCGCCCTGGCGAAGCGTGGCCAGCCGTTCAGTGAGGTTGTTGAATCCCGACACCAGGTTGCCCACATTGCGCTCGATGGCGGCATTGTCCTGCCCCACCGTCACATTGGTGGCGCCCTTGGCGGTCAGCGCCAGCGCCGTGCCGCCGATGGCGCCCGTGATGACATTGCTCGCGCTGCGCACCTGCTTGCCGTCGACGGTCAGCACCGCGTCCTGGGCCACGCTGTTTTCCGTGAGGTTGCGCGCGCCGGACGGATTGTAGGTCAGCAGCTTTTCCAGCGCCGCGTCGCCGCCGACACTGATCTTCAAACTGTTGTCGCTGCCGGTCTGCCCGTTCAATTGCAGCGTGTAGCCATTCGGCCCCTTGACCACTTTGGCTTCGACGCCGGCCGCATTGAAGGCGCTGGCGATGCCCTGCAAGGTATTGTTGCTGCTGTCGATGGTGATCGTTTTGGCGGTTGCGCCCGACTTGAAGGTGCTGCCCGAGGTGGTGCCGAACTCGACCTTGATGGTGGTGGTTTCGCCGCTGCCGAGCGCCGCGTTCTGGCTTTTTTGCGGGCGCGTGGCCAGCACCTGGGCTTGCGCGAGTTGCTTGACGTCCACCGCGTAGGTACCGGCCTTGGCCGTTGCGGTGGTGAGCGCCGTCAGCACGGCCGGACTGGACGCCACGGCGCCCGTCTGCAGGCCGGTGCCGGACAGGGACTGGGTCAGCGACTGGAAATTGGCCAGCGCGCTGTGCAGCTGACCCAGGCCGGACAGGCGGGTCTGGTCGCGCGCGATATCGGCGCCGATCTTTTTGACGCTGGCGTTTTGCGCAATCAGGGACGTGCTGATGCGCCCGTACAGATCGGTCGGCGAGATCGATCCGGGACTGAGTCCGGCAAGGGGATTGCTCGTATTGATAGGGAAAGCCATGATGCACCTGTCTTTCTATTTAGAATAGACGGTAACACATTTCTCGCAAGCCAGCGCTCGCGTTGGCTTTCTCTAGTGCAAGAACCTGGCGAGCGAAGCCATGGCCGACAGTTCCAGCGCCACGAACTGGAAGCCCACCTTGTATTCACCATTACTCAATATGCAATATTGAGCCCGCGAACGCACACTGATGGACGTGGCTTTTCCTTCGTGAAAAATTTCAAAGCGCAGCGTGCCCATGGCGCCCTTCGCTACCGCGTCGGAGGTCAGCACGCACATGCCATCGCCGCACACATCGATGGTGCGGGCCAGCAGGGTTGGTCCATCCTCGAGCGCCAGCAATGCTTTGACCTTCAGGATTTTCCGGTTCGACGTTCTTTGTTCGCTACGCACACTTGATCCATTGTTTTGCATGATTCATTTTCTGTGACTAGTCCAGTTCGCGCAATTTATTGAACGCTTCATCGATGCGTTCCACCGCGATAATTGTCATGCCTTCAATCTTCTGCTTCGGCGCGTTCGACTTCGGGATCATCGCGATCGAAAAGCCCAGCTTGGCCGCTTCGCGCAAACGCTCCTGGCCGCGCGGTGCGGGCCGGATTTCGCCGGCTAGCCCCACTTCGCCAAATACCACCAGACCGCGCGGCAATGGCTTGTTGCGCATCGAAGAGTTTATTGCAAGCAATACAGCTAGATCGGCAGCCGGCTCGGTAATCTTTACCCCTCCGACCGCATTTATAAATACATCCTGGTCAAATGCGGCGATGCCGGCGTGCCGGTGCAGCACTGCCAGCAACATGGCCAGTCGATTCTGCTCCAGACCGACCGACAGGCGGCGCGCGTTCGGCAAATGGCTGGTATCGACCAGGGCCTGGATTTCGACCAGAAGCGGACGGGTGCCTTCCTGGGTGACCATGACGCAGGAACCCGGCACCTGGCTGTCGTGCGAGGACAGGAACAGGGCAGAAGGGTTGGACACGCCCTTCAGGCCTTTTTCGGTCATGGCGAACACGCCCAGCTCGTTGACGGCACCGAAACGGTTCTTGATGGCACGCACCAGGCGAAAACTGGACTGGGTATCGCCCTCGAAATACAGCACGGTGTCGACGATGTGTTCAAGCACGCGCGGGCCGGCCAGCGCGCCTTCTTTGGTGACGTGGCCCACCAGGATGATGGTGATGCCTGTCTGTTTGGCAACGCGGGTCAGCTGGGCTGCGCATTCGCGCACCTGGGCCACCGAGCCGGGCGCCGAGCTCAGGGCGTCGGAATACACGGTCTGGATCGAATCGATGACCGCCACTTCGGGTTTCAGGTCGGCCAGGGTGCCAAGGATCTTCTCGAGTTGGATCTCGGCCTGCAGCTTGAGTTCCTTCGATTCCACGCCCAGGCGGCGCGCGCGCAGGGCGATCTGGGCGCCGGATTCCTCGCCGCTGACATACAGGGTTTTCTTGATGCTGGCGATATTGGCCAGCGCCTGCAGCAGCAGGGTCGACTTGCCGATGCCGGGATCGCCGCCGATCAGCACCACGCCGCCGGACACCAGGCCGCCGCCCAGCACGCGGTCGAATTCTTCGATGCCGGTGCCGAAGCGCGGCACGTCGACCGCTTCGATATCGGCCAGCGACAGCACAGGCGCGGTCTGCGCCAGGCTGCGGTGCTGGGGTTGCGACAGGCGGTTCATGCCCGGCGCCTCGACCACGGTTTCGACCATCGTGTTCCACTGCTGGCAGGCGGCGCACTGGCCGGTCCAGCGGCTGGCGACCCCGCCGCAATCGCTGCAGGTGTATTGCGTTTTTGCTTTAGCCAAGGTGTCCTTCCAGTACACGGACCCGGGGGGCCAGTGCGCACATCAATTCATAGCCGATGGTGCCGGCAGCATGGGCCACGTCGTCGATCGGCAAGCCGGCGCCCCACAGCGTGACGCGGCTGCCCACCCGGGCCGCCGGCACCGGCGTCAGATCGACGGTGAGCATGTCCATGGACACGCGCCCGACCAGGGTGGTGGCCACGCCGTCGACCAGTACCGGCGCGCCGTGGGCGGCGTGGCGCGGATAGCCGTCGGCATAGCCGCAGGCCACCACGCCGATGCGCATGGCGCGTTCGGCCGTGAAATGGCTGCCGTAGCCAACCGTGTCGCCGGCCACGATGTCCTGGATGCCGATCAGTTCGCTGGCCAGGGTCATGGTGGGCAGCAGGCCGAAGTCGGCCGCGCTCTTGCCGCCCGGCGTGCCGCCGTACAGCATGATGCCGGGGCGCACCCAGTCGCTCGACAATTCCGGGCCGAAGGCCGACTGGTGCAGCACGCCGCCCGAATTGCACAGGCTGCGCGGCCCTTCCAGGGCATCGGCGCCGCTGCCGAAACGGGCCAGCTGCTCGCGCATGGTCAGGCGCGGATGTTCGAGCTCGTCGGCATTGGCGAAGTGGGTCATCAGGGTGATGTTGCGCACCATGGGGATGGCGCGCAGGCGGGCATGGGCCGCGGCGAAGGCGCCCGGACGGAAACCGAGCCGGTTCATGCCGGTGTTCATTTTCAGGTGCACATCGATCGGCTCGCGCAAGCCGGCTTGTTCCAGCAGCGCGATCTGCTCGACCGTATGAATGGTGCTGTCGATGCCGTATTGCGCCAGGAGCAAGGCATCTGCCGCATCGAAGATACCCTCAAGCAATAGAATCGGCTTGGTCCAGCCCAGCTCGCGCAAGCGGACCGCGTTGTCGGGTTCGATCAGGGCCAGGCCGTCGGCGTCGGCGAAACCGCGCAGGCCGCGTTCAAGGCCGTGTCCGTAGGCATTGGCCTTGACCACGGCCCACACGCTGGCGCCGGGCGCGCAGGCGCGGGCGCAAGCCAGATTGTGGCGCATGGCGTCCAGGTGAATCGTCGCGGTCAGTGGCCTTGGCATTGTCAATATCGTCAATTGGAAACAGCCGGTATTTTACCGGACGCAGGCTGTCCGGCAGTGCTGATTTCTTTGGCTTCAAGGCCTTTCATGGTATAAAGCAACCCACACTAGTTTTTAGAACTTCTCGAATGAATCGTGGTTTTTACACCATCATGGCGGCGCAGTTCTTTTCGTCGCTGGCAGATAACGCTTTGCTATTCGTAGCGATCGACCTGCTGACCTCCATGAATGCACCAGCATCGCTGACACCGCTGTTAAAGCTGTCGTTTGTATTGTTCTATGTGCTGCTGGCCGCCTTCGTCGGCGCCTTCGCCGATTCGCTGCCCAAAGGGCGGGTCATGTTCATCGCGAACCTGATCAAGATTTCCGGCTGCTCCCTGATATTTTTCCATGTGCACCCGCTGCTGGCCTACGCCGTGGTGGGTTTCGGCGCGGCCGTGTATTCGCCCGCCAAGTACGGCATCCTGACCGAACTGCTGCCGGCCGAAAAGCTGGTCGAAGCGAATGGCTGGATCGAAGGCCTGACCGTGATGTCGATCATCCTCGGAACCGTCATGGGCGGCTTCCTGGTCAGCTCGAAAGCCTCAGGCTACATGCTCGGCTTCGACGTGCCCATGATCAGCACCGGCATCGACACCACCACCGAAGCGGCGCTGTGCGTGGTGGTGGCGGTGTATATCCTGGCATCGCTGTTCAACCTGCGCATTCCGGACACGGGCGCCAAGTACGCGCACCAGGAACGCAATCCGGCCAAGCTGATCGCCGACTTCGCAAATTGCTCGGCCACGCTGTGGAAAGACAAGCTGGGCCAGATTTCGCTGGCCGTGACCACCCTGTTCTGGGGCGCGGGCGCCACCTTGCAGCTGATCGTATTGAAATGGGCGGAAAAGTCGCTCGGCATGACCTTCGACAAGGCGACCAGCCTGGTGGGCGTGGTCGCCATCGGCGTGGCGCTGGGCGCAGCCGCATCGGCGCGCATCATCCCGCTGAAAAAATCGCTGACCGTGATCCCGCTGGGAATCGCCATGGGCATCATCGTCATCTGCATGACCATGGTTACATCCGTCACCCTGGCCTACCCGCTGCTGATCCTGATCGGCGTGCTGTCGGGCTTCTTCGTGGTGCCGATGAACGCCCTGCTGCAGCACCGCGGCCACGTCCTGATGAGCGCGGGCCACTCGATTGCGGTCCAGAACTTCAACGAAAACCTGTCGATCCTGACCATGCTGGCGGTGTACGCGATCATGATCACGCTCAACCTGGACCTGAACGTCATCATCGTCCTGTTCGGTTCCTCGGTGGCCGGCATCATGTACCTGATCATGCGCAAGCACGCCGCCAACCAGCGCGAACACGACTCGCTGGCCCTGATAGGCGAGCACAAGCACTAACCCTGGCCCTGGTACTACCCCCTCCCTTTTGGGGACTGTCCCAGGTTTATAGGAAAGAATTTCCTATAAACCTGGGACAGTCCCCTGTCAAAGAGCAATAAGACAATATCAGGCCGTTTGCGCGACTTTCTGGCGGAAGGCGGCGCGGGCGCGCCAGTCGTTCGGGACGATGAAGCCGCGCCCGGTTTCTACCAGTACACCCTCCACTTCCTTCACCGACGCAACCAGCACCGGCATCGGTACGGCGTCGAATTGCAGGGCCAGCGCGGCTTGCAGCTGGCCTCGGCCAAGCACCAGGTCCGGCCCTTCGCTGCGGTATGGCGCCAGCCACTGCAGGCGCGGCAGCACCACGAACCGGTCTTCTTCCAGCTTGCCGATGTCGTCGCAGGCGCACCAGAAGCCGCGGCAGTGCTGCGCCGAGATGCCGCCCATGCCAGCCTGCGCGCCCAGCGGATAGAACAGCCAGCCCTTGACCAGCGCCCTCGCCCTCACCAC
>Ga0187844_10000074_pt1 | contig 69359 bp, 89 predicted proteins | sample SpaLakP09_SKY_50_FD_134517 | JGI IMG/M metagenome (GOLD analysis project Ga0187844, IMG submission 134517) | Oligotrophic lake water microbial communities from Sparkling Lake, Wisconsin, USA - SP09_SKY_50 | ecosystem: Environmental > Aquatic > Freshwater > Lake | place: USA: Sparkling Lake...
AAAAAATAAATATTTTACAGACACAACCAAAATTTTACAGAAATTATTTTTAAGATCCTATCAAGAATTTCAAAATTTAGTTTTTTTGCTTTATGGAGGGGGGATTTAATGAATTTAGACGCATAGATATATTTAAAAAGAAATGGATTGTTCAATGTATGTAATGACTTCACCAATTTTATATTTAGTAGCTGTATTAACCGGAATTGTTATTTCAAAATATAAAAGTGATAGAGATATTCAATATCTTGAAGATTATAATAGTAATTTACAAGATGTTATTGATGAAATTCAAGAAAAACTTAATAATGCAACTGAACGTTTATCTAAACCTCTTGAAGAATCAAAAGAAGATACAAATACTTCTTCAAAAGTAGATTAATTTTATAAGAAAAAATAGACTAACAATGTAATGGCAGTGAATATAACCAATTCTGAGTTGAAAGAAACAAAAGGTAAAACTTTACCTTCTATTTCTTTAGAAACGTTACGTTCAATGAGAGAAGAACAATGTTCTGTATCATCATCAAGTGATTTTAAATTACAAAATTATCAAAGATTTTTAAGAAGAGTATTATCTCCTGAATCATCAGTAAGAAATTTATTAGTTGTTCATGGAACTGGAACTGGAAAAACATGCACAGCAATACAAATATCTGAAGAATATATTACTAAACCTGAATTCCAAGAAAAAACTGTTTTAGTTCTTGCTAATCCTGCTGTTCAAGATAATTTTAAAAATCAAATTTTTAGTTTATCTAAGGTTACAGTTGATAATGGTGTTCTATCATCTAAACAATGCACAGGTAGACGTTATTTAGATATGATTTTACGTGTTCAAAATGAACCTATGAAATGGTCTGATCCTCAAGTTAGAGAAAAGATTTCAGATATATCACAAAAATTAATTAAAGAATTTTATGAGTTTCAAGGTTATACTGAATTTGCTAATGTTTTAAAAACACAAGCAGATATTGGAAGTTTACATTTAGAAACATGGATACATAAAACATTTGATAATCGTATGATTATTATTGATGAAGCACATTCATTAAAAACAACTGATGAAGGATTAGAAACAAAATTAATTAGTTCTGCATTAAAACATATTGTTGAAGTTGCCGATAATTTAATTTTAATTCTTTTAACTGCAACACCTATGTTTGATGATTATACTGAAATTTTATATTATTTTAATATTTTTTTATTAAATGATAGAAAAATTAAAACATTTTTAAAAACAGAAGATGTATTTTTAGAAAATGGCGATTTTAAAGAAGGTATGGAAATAAAATTTAGAGGATGGTGTCAAGATTATATTTCTTATGTGCGTGGTGATAATCCTTTAACATTTCCTTTTAGATTACCACCTTCTAAAAAATTTATAGCACCAATAGCAACAAAAGATTGGGAAACGGGTAACACAATACCTTTAAATGAACGTAGACATATTCTTACATTAACAGGATCATATGTTAAAGGAATACAAAAAAAAATTATGATGTCTAAAGAATTAACAAAATTAGGTCCTGCATCTATAGAACAAGTTTTATGTTCTTTTCCTGATAATCAACCATTTTCAAAAACATTTGTTTTATCAACTGATGAATCATCAACATATAAATATGCTAAAGGTGTTCCAACATTTTTAAGTCCATCACAAATTGAAAATTATAGTTCTAAATTTGCACTTGTAAATAAACTTATTTCAGAATCAAAAGGTGTAATATTTATATATTCAAATTCTGTAAAGTATGGAGCAGATTTATTTGCTATGTGTTTAGAAGAACATGGTTATTCATCTGCAAATGGAAATCAACTTTTAGAAAAAACATCTAATGAAATTGAACCTGGTTCTAAGGGTAAATATGCTTTATTTACATCTAAAGTTCAAGAAGGTGAAAGACGTAGATTATTAGATAGATTAAAAATGCCTTCAAATTATAAGGGTGATGATATAAAGATTATAATAGGATCAAAAACTGTAGCAGAAGGAATAGATTTAAGTTTTGTTAGACAAATACATATTTTAGAATTTTGGTGGAATATGTCAAGAATTGAACAAGCTGTAGGAAGAGGTATTAGAACATGTTCACATACAAGATTACCATTTGAAGAACAAAATTGTACAGTTTATTTACATGTTTGTAAAGTTGAAGATTCTGATGAAGAATTAATAGATGAATATTATTATAGAACTAGAGTTGAACAAAAAGGTAAAATAATAGCTAAATTAAAAAATATTATAATGGAATCTGCAATGGATTGTCCATTACAAACTGAATTAAATAATTTACCTAATGAATGGAGAAAATTTGAAATTGAACAAACATCTTCATATAAAAATGAAATTATGAAATTTAAATTAAATGATTTATCTTCACCTTTATTTGGTGAAGTATCATCAGTATGTAAAATAAAAGAAATTCCTGAAGATCCTGATCATGAAAGACCTTTATCTGCATATTTAGATGTTCGTGATGAAATATTAGATAAAATTTTATCAATGTTTTTAAGAAAACCTATATGGAATATTAATGATTTAGAAAAATCTCCAGAAATGAATCAATATGATAAAGATGTTTTAATTTATACTTTACAATCAGCAATTGAATCAGGATTTCAATTAAAAGATAAAAATGGTAGAGTAGGAACTTTAGAATCTAAAGGAAATTTATATGCATTTACTACAGGAAAATTTAATTCATTACAAGATAGATTAATTAAATCTGAAGAGATACGTAATATACCTTTAAGAATTCATGAAACTGAAGAAAAGAAATCTATAACATTATATGAAGCATTACAAAAATTTAATTGGAAAGGTGATATAAAACAAAGATTTTCACAAGAAGTTTTAGAATGGTATATTTTAGATCATATAATGCATCCAAAAGATAGATTAGAATATATGATAAATTTAGATTGGAAAAATCCTCCTATATTTGCTAAACAATTAAAGACAAAACATTTTAAAATTCTTGGTTCAAAAAAGATTTATGAAGATAAAGAAAAAATAACTCCAATAGGTGATCAAAAAGATGAATATGAAGAATGGGTTGAAAACTTAAAAAATTCTTTTATTGAAAAACGTGAAAATTATTTTGCAGCAATGAAAGATAGAAAAATTTTATTTAATATTGAAAAAGGTAATATTCTTAAAAGAGCAGAACGTTCAAAAGTTTTAGGTGGACGTGCATGTGGAACAGCATTATCTGATATAGTATTAAATTTATTTGCTGATTGGTTAGGAATGTCATTTCCTGATTATATAAAAACAAAGATAGATAGATGTCTATTTTTGGCTTTACTTGTTCGTCATAATATTATTCAAAATAAAAAAGGTATTGTATGGTGGACACCTGAAGAATGGGCTATATTACAAGAAGATGATAATCGTAAAGATCTTGTAACAAGATTAAAAGATTAAAAAATTAAAATAACATAACTAATTTTTTCAAGGTATCTTTATCTTTAGTATCAATTCTAGCAATTGAATGTTCTTTTGTTCTTTTATATATAAAAATATCAGCAATAAAATCATATTTAGTATGTCTTAAAGATTCACCACTAATTCTTATTTGATTATGTGTTAAACCATGAATTTCAGTATATTTTATATTTTGAAATTCTGGTAAAGCTAATTGAATTTTTTCTTGAATTTCTAATTTCATTTATTATTAATATGATTAATAAAATTTAAAATAAAATTTAAAATAAAATTTAAAATAAAATATCTTCATCATCTGAAGAATCTGCAGGATCAATAAATTCTACTTTAATATCTTCTTGATTTAAAATAATTTTCATTGTTCCATAAATTTCATTTGCTTTAATATCTATTGATTCATCAGATTTAAAAACATAAGAATCTATACTACCAAAAACTAATTCTGTAGATACAACAACAATTTTTCTTATTACACCACCTTTCCAATTAGTAACTTTTTTAGAATTATGTATTTTATAATAACCTAATCCAGTAGTTAAAATAGCTATAGATTGTCCTTTATCATTAATCCAAATACCATCATCTAAATTATTTTCAATTTTTAACATTTCAATATCACCAATAGTATACATCCCTGAATTTAATTTGCCGCTAAATCCATAAGGAATATTTGTATGAAGTGATTTCCAAGCCATTAATAAAATAATGTAGGTTGTTTTAAAATGGAATGAAGTTTACATCTATATATAATAAGGAAAACAAATGGATCCTTTATTTGAACGTCGTGAATTAACTAGAAATGTTCACATTCAATCTAAAAATCTACAAAAGAATATGCTTCAACCTTTAGTAACACAATTAAGAATGAATTTAGAAGGACATTGTTCATCAGAAGGATTTATTCAATCACAAAGTATAACAATTTTAAAATATTCAATTGGACGTTCAAATTATACTAAAGGTGGTATTGATTATGAAGTTACATTTCAAGCAGATATATGTTTCCCACATACTGGTCAAGTATTCAAAGCTGTAACTGATGTTCGTTCAAAAATAGGTATTCATGCTATGTTACCACCATTAAAAATTCTTATACTTAGAGATTTGCACATAGGTAATCAAGAATTTGAAAATCTTGAATCTGGTAAAGAAATTGAATTTGAAGTTGTAAGTTCTGTATTTAAACAAATGGATAAAGATATTATAATTATTGGTAAATTACGTTCTGAATTAAAACCTGCTCCTTTAATGCCTTTGTTACATGCTGAACAAGAAATTAAATTTCAAACACCAACTATCAGTGATGCTTCAGAAGAGAAAGTAGTTACAGTAAGTCAAGTTGAAGAACCTAAGAAAAAGAGGTTAAAGAGAAAAGTTGTAGAATGAACAAATGAATCGCTCAAAGCTGGAACAGATGAAAGCACAAATTGATTCTTTAGATGCAAGTGAACATGAACAATTATATCATACGATTAATCAATATACACAAACATTTACTAGAACTTCAAATGGTGTTTTTATTTCATCTGAAAATTTATCTCAAGAATGTCTTGAACAAATAGAAAAATATATTCAATTTTGTTCTGATCAACGTAAACGAATGGATGATGATCAAAAACAAAGAAAAACTTATGAAAGACTTGCTGAATGAAAAATGGACTTAGCTAAATTCATCTGATAAATAATAAGAAGAATGGATAAGATTATCCACGAATTTATTAATATTGCTATTAAAGATTCTAAAGCAGAATTTGAATGTTCTGTTTTAGCTTCTTCAATTCAAACTAAAGATACTGCTGATAGAATTCAAGAATGTATTAAAACTATATCTTTAGGTTCATGTGTTGAAACTTCTTTATTACGTGTCATGTATCCACAAAATATTCGTGTAGAAGTTGAAACACCACAATTAATTCAAAAAGTATGTATGTCATCATCATTTAAAGGTATACCTTTAAAAGTTGAAAAGAAAACACCTTATCCAATTTCAAATAATGTTTTAGAATATACAGAAAGATTTACAAGACTTCGTTTACGTGAAGAAGAAGTTATTAGAAGAGATTGGGAAGCATCACCAAATGATAAACGTGTAGAAATGATTCGTTTAATTAATAGAAGAACTTATAAATCTATTGATGAATTATTTAATATAGATTTCTCATTAGTAAAATCTAGAAAGAAAGGACAAGCATTAAAAGATGTTTTAAAAGAACCACCAGGATATGAACTTGAAATTGAATTTGTTAAACGTAATACAAAATTATCTCATAAAGAAATTCAAGAATCTTTATTACGTTTAATAGATTCTTTAGTAAAATCTTTTCAAGAATCTGATTATATTTTAAGTCCACAAGAACAAGATAAATATATACAAGAATTTCGTTCTACAAGATTAAACTTTTATAGTCCTGTTACTTTAATGCGTCGTAATCTTATTGAAACTGAATCATCAAGTATATGGAAAGATTATTCAGTTACTATTAAAGCAGATGGTTCAAGATATGGGTTATATGTAGCTAAAAATAAAAAAGTTTTAAGAATTGCTTTTAGAACAAATATTCCTATTTGGACAGGTTTAACTGCAGGAGAAGAATATATTGGTGATTTTATTGATGGAGAATTTATTAAACCTAATTTATTCTTAATCTTTGATATGTATCGTTATAAAGGAAAAGATATTACAGATTTACCTTTAATGGGTGAGAATTCTAGATTAGAATGTGCAAGAAAATTTGTTGAAGATTCTAAAAAATTTATGATGGAACCAGGAAAACCAATTAGAATTGAAACTAAGAAATTTCTTGCTGGTGATGGTCATGTAATGGAAAAAGCTATTAAAGAAATCTTAGAAGCTGAATATGAATATGAAACTGATGGTATAGTATTTACACCTAAAAATACTGGATTAGCACCTTTAGCACAACGTGATAGAAATGTATGGACAACTGTATATAAATGGAAACCACCACAACAAAATTCTATTGATTTTCTTTTAAGATTAGGTGAAGAAACTTATGATCCTGTTTTAGATACAAGAGTTAAAAAAGGTTCTTTATATATTGGTAGAAGACCAACAGATTCTATTTTATATCCATGTGAAACTTTAACTGGTGAATTTGTTCATGAAAAAATACCTGAAGATTTATCTGCTCTTAAAACTGAAAAATATGCACCTGCTTTATTTCAACCTTCAAATCCTAAAAATCCTGATGCATATAAAATTATGGTTCCTATTAATGAAAAAGGTTTACCATATGATTCTTTTGAACAACGTATAGAAGATAATACTATTATTGAATGTTCTTACAATATAGAAAAACAACGTTGGATTATTTTAAGAACACGTTATGATAAAACTTATAAATATCGTGTAAAAGGTGAACCTGAATTTGGTAATGAACGTCAAGTTGCTGATAATATTTGGTCATCTATACATATTCCTATAGCAGAAGAAACTTTGAAACAATTTGCTAGTATACCAATTGATAATTCACAAGAAGATGAAATTTATTATAAAGAAGATTTAGATAGACATGCAAGAATTTTACAACCTTCATATACATTTCATTTATCAATTAAAGATTTATTATATTCTAAAACTCTTACAAAAGATTCTACTTTATTAGAATTTGGTGTTGGTAAAGGTGGTGATTTAGTAAGATGGAAACGTAATCGTGTAAGTAAAATTGTTGGCATTGATCCTGCAGATTCTGGATTAAAAGAAGCATGTTCTCGTTATCTAAAAGATATGGAAATTCATCCTGCAGATTATAGACCAAAAATGTTAATGATAAAAGGTGATATGACAGAACCTTTATATGATCAAGAAAGTCCTAAATTTAAAATTTTAAAAGGTGAAGAAACTGGAACAACTACATATTTATCTGCTTTTGAAAAATTAAATAAATTTGATTATTCATCTAGTCAATTTAATATACATTATGCATGTGGTTCAGAAGAAATATTTAGAACATTTGTTCAAAATGTTTCATTACATACAAAGAAATCATTCTTTGGAACATGTATGGATGGTCAAGCAGTATATTCATTATTAATTAGTAAAGATTCACATATATTTACAGATGGACGTAATGTAGGTGGTGAATTTACTAAGAAATATGAAGATAAAGAATCATGGTCTGAAGAATTTGGTATGGAAATTATTGTTGCATTAGAATCATTTGAAAGACCACAAAAAGAATATCTTGTTCCATTTAAAAAAGTTCAAGAAATATTTCAAGAAAATGGTTTTGAATTACGTGAATCTATCTTATTTTCAGAATTTTATACACAACAAACAAAAGTTCTTACACAAGAACAACAATCATATTCATTCTTACATAGAACATTTATCTTTGATAAAAAAGAACCTGTAATTGAAGTTAAATCAGAATTTATTCCTAATGATGATGCAGAAAAACTTGAACTTTCTGAAAAACCTAAACGTAAATTAAAAAAGAAAGGTGGTTCTGAAATTCAAGTTCAAGAACCTATTTTATTTCATGCTGCAGGTGAAGATAAAGGACCATATAGAACATTTAGTAATATGGCAGAATATCCTGTGCAAATTGAAGATCGTAAATATCCAACTGTAGAACATTACTTTCAAGCTATGAAAGCACAAACATTTAATGATAAAGAAATTTTACAACAAATTTTAGAAACTCCTTCAGCTAAAGCAGTTAAAGCTTTAGGTAAAAAAGTAAAGAATTTTATTAAAGAAAAATGGGATTCTGAAAGATTAGATGTAATGAAACGTGGTGTGCGTGCAAAATTTGTTCAACATCCAGAAATACAAAAACAACTTATTGAAACTGGAACTAAGAAAATTGGTGATGCAGATGCACGTGATTTATTTTGGGGTATTGGAACATCAGAAAATACAGATAAATCTAAATATCCAGAAAAATGGAAAGGACAAAATCAATTAGGAAAAATTATGATGGCTTTAAGAGATGAGTTTTCAATTTGAAAAAAAAACAATTTCTGATGTAATAGGATTATAATATAAATTACTAAATCCAAATGTACTTCCAATTATTTTACGAACTGGATTTACATAAAAACATCCAGTTATACCTGTTTCTCCATTAAATGCATTTCCACTAGCATTTAAAATAATAGTATTATTAGCTTGATTTGTTTCTCCAGCTTTTCTTCCAATGGCAATAGATTGTGAACCTTGTCCAATATTACCAGAAAGTTCACCTATTGCTATAGAATTTGCTTGTTGAGTATTTTGACCAGCTTCAGTACCAATTGCTATAGAATTTGCTTGTTGAGTAAATTGACCAGCAAATTTACCTATTGCTATAGAATTTCTTTCTTGAGTATCATAACCAGCAAATTCACCTATTGCTATAGAATTTGCTTGTTGAGTATTTTGACCAGCTTGACTACCAATTGATATACCTCCTCCTTGTTGACTAGTTTGTCCTGCTTTATTACCAATAGCTATAGAGCTTTGTCCTTGTCTGGTAAGACCTGCTTGACGACCTATAGCTATAGAATTTATTTGTTGTTCATTTTCACCAGCTAATCTTCCAATAGCAATTGAACTATCACCTTGCCCAGTTAATCCAGCACCAGGTCCAATTGCTACTGAATATGAACCTTGTTTAGTATTTCCAGATTCTGAACCAATAGAAACAGCTGCAATTCCTTGATCAAATGTTCCTGATTGTTGTCCAATAGCTACAGAAACTGGATTTTGTCCAGAATAACCTGCTTCACGACCTATAGCAACTTTACGTCCAAATCTTAAATTTGCTAAATTATCCCATGCATTAGAACCATTACCAATTTTTAATGTTGTAGTATCAACTTCAAATCCAGGTTCACCTTGTGCTAATACGGGATTTACTGCAGTCCATCCTGTTGCACCAGTAGAATAACCATCACGTAATAAAAATGTTACTTGTTCTGTCATTTATTATAATTTATATAATAATCTAAGGCGATCCTCCGTCATATAATTTTGGACCACCAGCAGAAGGTGAACCACCATCTCTTATATTTGAACCACTTAAAGAAGGTGAACCACCATCAAGAAAATTTATTGTTGGATTTGGTATTCTTATAAAACCACTTTTAAAAACTTTAATGCAACAATATATTTTTCCAGGAGAACGAAAAGATGTTAATGGTGGTGTTTTAACTTCACGACTTTGTGGAAGAACATTGTATTTAGGTCTAAATCTTATTCCAGACATTCTTAATCTAAACCAGAGGTTTCTTCTTTATAAAATTGTGAATAAGACATTGTAGGTGGAGGAGGCATATTTTTTAATACAGGATCAACATATTTATTAAATAATTTTTGTCCCATTATAACTGAAGCTTCATGTTCAGTTAATTCACCTTTTTCAATTTTACGTTTTAGACCAAGCATATCAAAAAATGTATGATCTAAAGTTCCATTCATATGCATATTAAAAACAGTTGGAAAATCATTAAATAATACTAAATTTTCTTCTTTAATTTTTTCTGCCCATTCTTTATTATTTGTTTCTTTTAAATGACGATATTTTCTAAATGATGTATCCATATCTCTAACTAAAGCTTGAATTTGTATGGCACTCAATGATGTCATTTATTTCTTTATAATACAATAATATGGCAACTCCAACGAGTATACATGGAAATGGTATGATAATTGCTACAGGTTTAGGACCACAACATACAGGACATCAACAAAATATTGATGGTGGTTTATTAAATCATGCAGCAAGATTAACTATGCAAAGAACACAAGCACAAGCTCAACATGCTATTAAAGGTGGTGTAACACAACGTGGTGGTGCTTTAAGTATACCACATGTTCCTGAAGGTAAAACAATTTCAGGTGTATCTTTTGGAGCAAATCATAAATCTTTAGTAGATAATTTAAATCAAATTAATGCAGATAAAACATATGATAATTTAGCAGGAGCACAACCATATAAAGTAGGTGGAAGAAAACGTAGACGTAAGACAAAGAAGAATGGACGCCGTAACACAAGGAAGTTTATGGGGAACTTTAGGAAGCGCACTCGTCGTATTCGGCGCATCAATCATATACGCAAATGAATCTTATATATATTTTACTGAAGGTAAAGGTCTTTTTTTTATAATAACATTAATAACAGGTATACAAATTTATACATTTATTTATGTATATACTTTAACTACATTTTTAATGGAACAACCTAAATTAAATTCAAGAGCTACAGTAGGGTGAAATATCAAAATAAAATTTTTCGTTCTTTTTATAACAATGTATTTTCTTATCTTTCTTATCTAAAATTAATGTAAATTTAGTTTCATTATTATATAAAAGAAGTTCATCAACATTTTTTGCTTTCATATAATATTCAGCTTTTTTAGTAAAAAATTCATGTAAATCTTGAATAACTTCTAAAGGAGTTTCTTGTTCACGTTGAGAAATACGTTCTATAGCAGTTTCTATAGAAGTATATACAATTACTACAATAGTTTTATAACCTTGATCTTTCATCTTTTTTAATAAATTTTTTATTATTGTTATACCACCACATGTAGCAACATAAGCAAAATCTTTCTTTTGAGAAATAAATTCATTAACTTCTTCAAGAGTTTTAGAAGAACGTTCAGTATGTTCTTTTTCAGGACGTTTATCAGGATCTAAAATTTCAGCTTCACCAACCTTATCAAAAATTTTTGATAAGTTTGATGTTTTACCAACACCTGATGGTCCACAAATTAATATACCTATCATTTAGTTTTAGGCAAATACTTTTTAAGTAAATTATCTAGAAGTACAACAAATTCTTCACAATGTTTTTTAGTAGTAATTCCAGTTAAAATAATTTTTCCTGTTCTAAATATTTTTGCAGTCCAATTATTTTCAAATTGTATTTTTATTCCAGGATAAACATCGGGATTATAAGAAACATTAATTTCAGGAACTTTTTTCAATATATTATAGAAAGTTTCACGTGGAACTGTTGTTTTAGGATTTAGTTCAGTAGTATAATTCATTAGAACAACACGTCTTCTTACAATTTCATAATTTAGAGGTTTTTCTTGAATTGCAGAAGGAATTTCCCACAAAGTATCACATAAAATTCTCATACATTCAGAATCATAAGAATCATCTAAAATACCTGTTAAATGAAATACACCATTTTGAAATATTTTAATAGTAATTTCTTTCATAGGAAAACCTTTACCAGAATTCATCATTACTATAGTAATAGAATTATGACCAAACCCAGTTTTAGTTTTAACTTCTTGTTTAGTTCTTCTTTTAATTTTATCACGTGATGATTCACCTCTACGTAGAATACCTCTTTTTTCAATTTTTATAATAGATTCATTTAGAGGAAGATTATGTAAAATAGAATCTGTATTAACTTTGAAATTCATGTTGTATAAGACAACCATTGTTGATAATTTCGGTTGTTCCATTTTTCTTAATAGATTTTGAATATATAAAATCAATTTCGTTTTTCCATGAAAAAGGAATACTTTCAATATGAAAACATATTAAATGACAATCAAATTTTCTAATACATTTTCTAATTCTTGCTTCATGTTTTAAATCTAACATAAATCCAGGTTCTAAAAATCCAAAAAAAATTTTGCATTCTTTATGATGTGTTAAAATATTGTCACATTCATCAGCTAAATCGCTAGAAGGTACTTTCGATAAATCAACTGTAAAATCTGGTTTGGTTTCAAATAAGTAAACTGTTAACATTTATTAATCTTAAGATAGTATCTTAAAATTCTAAATTTCTAAATTTCTAAATTTTTATTTAATTAGAAAATTATTTAATTAGACAAACTGCAACATTAATTACACTAAGACCAATAACAACTCCAAACAATATTGGATTACCGGTAATTGTTGCAATTATCAAAGTTCCTAGAGATAAAGTAAATGAAGCAGCAAGCAAATGTTTGAAATTCATTTTTAATACACGTTATACACCTTAAAATACACGTTAAATACACAAGTTAATTTTTTCTTATTTTTAAATAATTAAAAAATAATTCGTTTTTAATTATTTAAATTATAAATTAAGAGGTACATCTATAATAGATTAGATATGCGAAAATTACAGCTATAATATTAGCTAGCCACATTTCTGCATGTTTTTCATTACTTATACATTTTGGCATTCCATTATGAATTGTACAGAAACCATTAAAATCTTCAGAGAAAGAACCAAATTCCATTATTGATTTGAATTTTATAAAAATAATATTAAACAATTAATAATTCGTTTTTACAATTAATGTTTTACAGCTTGTCCAGGTGGATTATTAATAGCAGGAACAGATCTCATACCATTATTTAATTGATAAGGTTCAGGAACCATTTTAGTTACAGGTTGTGGTCCACGATGATTAATACCAGTAGGTATTTTTCTTAAAGCAGCACCAACTTTAGTAGCACGAGTTTCTGGAAGATTTGATGTTCCAATTTGTTCACCAGTTCTAGAAGTTTGTAAAATAGCAAATTCAGAATTATAAGGTCTATTAGGTTTACCAATAACTATTACATCTTTAGGAACTAAACCATCAGCAGCTTCAGATACTTTTGCATTACCTTGAGTAAATACACCTCTACAACGAGGATCTAATGGATTTTGAGAACCATAATTAGTTAGTTTAGCTCCATTCCAATCTTCACGTGATTGAACACCTAATCCACGTTTAATATCTGGTAAATAGTCAACAAATTGAGATTGAACTTGAGGTTGAAATTTAGGAGTACAAGTAGATACATAACCCATATTTAATCCTGAAATAGAACCATCAGAATTACCAGATTGAGAAACAATTTGTGAAGCTGGAGTAGAAGTTAAACAACCTGCAGCTCTACCAGTAGTTCCAGATTGTAATTTTGGTCCAGTAAAATTATCTTTACGAATAGATGATGCACTTAAAGTCATAACATAATTAGAAACATCTTGATTACGTCCACCAAATCCTGAAGATTTAAATGATTGAACTGCTTGCTGTTTAGATGATGTTGCAGTATTAGAAGGATCAAAAACATTAGTTATTGCATGTTTACCTACACCATAAACAGATGAAACTGCTAATTTAGTTCTCCATATACAGGAAGATACATCAGGATTTCTCATTTGTATATCTTTAACAACTGGTGCATTAATTTGTTTTCTTCTCATGTAATCACTCATAGACATTTGTTTTTATTAGATAAATTAAATTAAGTCTACATGAGTTAATATATGTCTTCTACAACATTGTTTTGTAATACCAAGTTCATCAAGAGCTTTACCTTCTGCTGTTTTCTTAGTTTCTTGAGTTAAATAAATAAGTTCCGGTCCTCGTCCATCTAGTTTACGATATTCTTCAACTTTCTTCATATAAGGAAGCCATTTACCAGCTATAACATTATTACACGATACACATCTTATAGGAATAATCATCTTTATTATTTCTCAATTATTATTGTCTATATCCATTTTCTAACTTAATAATAAGGAATGAAAAAGGATTTAGCAGGAGCATTATTTCTTATAGGTGTATTTGTATTTATGGTAGCAACTAGAACTAAAGCTCCTGAAATATTAAGATTAATGTCTGGAGCACGTCAAATATCTACTGTTTTACTTTTAACTAGTATAGCATATTTATATACTAAAGGTTATCATATGACTGCACTTATAGGTGGATTACTTTCAGTATATTTATTAAAAACATTTTGGACAAATTGGCCACGTTCATATGAAAGTGAAGTTCATGTACATATTGCACAAGATAGAGCAAGATTTGATCCTTCAACAAGTGTAGATTTACAATTTGCTAATAAAAGTTTAACACATAATTTACCTGTTTTATTAGTTAGACCATTAATTCATGAAACTTTAGAATTTCCACCATCTTCTAAAACTTTACAAGAAATGTCAGGTTAAAAAGTTATCCATCCTAGAAATCCTATAGCTATTAAAATATATAATGTATCCCATTGTTGAGTATCTAATTTCTTAGTTGTATAATATAAGTAAGTATAATATAATGCAAACCCTAAGAATACATACCAAAATAAACCCATTTGTATTTATTTATTACCATATAATAGAAAGTTCCATAGTGCTCCAATATTCTGAAATTCCATTTGGAAGACGACGATGAATTATAAATGGTAGTTTTTGTTCAACAATTTCTTTTTTAGCAAGTTTCCATATAAATTGTGGATCATCAGTTCTTAAACCATCTGTAGAAACTAATGGTCTAGAACCTTCTGCTAGTTGTTGTGCACGAGTTCCTAGCAAACAAGTATATTCATATTTAGAATAATATGGTAAAGTAATTCTATTTTTTGAATCTATATCTTCTCTATTAATACTTAAAACTTCAGGATGAATAATTTTTGAAGTTTCACGTAGATCATCCATTTTTCTTATTATTTTTAAACATAGGTATAAGTTTCCGTTTTTTCTTCTTAGTTATTAACTGCAGATTGTTTCCATGTAGTTTCACATGAAGTACATTGATACATCCATAGAAGTTCACGTTGATCTAATTTTACACCTACAACTTCTTTTCCTGAACATTCTTTTGAAGGACATGAAATTTCAAATCTTGGTAGTGTAGGGTCATATTTCAAATAAGGATTTATAGCTAGAAGTTTAGATTTATCTTCTCTCAAAATATGTTCATATACTACAGGATTATTTTTATCTAGTTTTTCTTTAAATTCACATTTACGACATTTTAGAATTGCAAATTTTTGTCCTTCATCTACATCTTCATCAATTGCATAAAGCATATTATGACATGCTGGACAAAATTTCATTCTTTTTAACCTTTTAATGAGAGCTTAATCTAAATTCGTTTTTTGTTTGCGTTAAAAACGGACCTACTTCCAACTTATTATCTATTGTAAAAAATACGAAATGGAAGCCAAGAATTTCCATGAGTTTCTTCAAGCAAATAAATCTGAAGGCGCTCATACCCATACTTCACTAAGTGGAGGAAAATACTTCATTAAAGAAGAAGATATGCCTAAATTTTATGATCTATATTATGAATCTACATTTGAAGATCATGACAAACATTATCTTGTAGAAAAGAATACTCATATAGGTGCTCTAAGAGTAGATTTTGATTTTGTTTATGATGCTGAAATTAAAAAACATCAACATACACAAGAACAAGTCCTATCTTTTGTAAAAGCTTATGTAGGACAACTAAAAGAATATATTCAAATTCCTTCTAAACTTGAAATTTTCATTATGGAAAAGAGATTGCCAACGTTTGATCAGAAAAAAAATAAAATGAAATCTGGTATTCATATAGTAATTCCAGAAGTTAATACTACTTCTCTAGTAGAACAATCTATTAGAAGAAATTTGCTAAAATCTATGGATACACATTTTACTCTACCATTGACAGAAACATGGGAAAAAGTTTATGATGAAGCTGTTGTAAAACGTTCAGTTAATTGGATGCTTTATGGATCAAGAAAATCTGATCCTAATTCTAAACCTTATGAAACTCGTTATATAATTCAAGTTGAAGATGGAGAATTCTCTTTTAATGAACCACCAAAAGTTAGTGCATCACTAATTAAAAGACTATCTATACGTAGAGATGATGAAGATGAAACACCACTAACTGAAAAAGGTAAACAAATGTATGCAGGTATTCAAACTGAACCTAGAATTTCTGGTGGACGTGCTGTTACACCAGCAAGAGGAAGACCAGCACAACGTGGTGCTCCTAATTCACGTGGATCATCACCACAACAAAGAATTAGAAAAGAACTAGATCCTGATGAAAAACAATATATTAAAGATCATACTTTGAACTTAAATTCTGAACGTTATACCATATATTCTGAATGGGTTGAACTAGGTATTTGTCTACATAATATTCATTTAGATTTGCTAGATGTATTTCTAGATTTTAGTTCACAAGCTGAAGAAAAATATAATGAAGCAGATTGTATTCAGAAATGGAACTAATTTACGTTTAGAAATGATGGTGATAGAACTGGTATAGGTTCTTTGAGATATTGGTCTAGAACAGATAATATTGATGGTTATCTTCAAATTGAAAAATCTTATATTGGTAGACTAGTTGAACAAGCTGCTTCATGTACTGAACATGATGTTGCAAAAGTTATTCATGCAAAATATCGTGATCATTATAAATGTTCTGATTTTGGTAAAAATGTATGGTATAGATGGGCAGGTCATATTTGGCTAGAAACTGATTCTGGTGTTGATTTGCAAGTTAAACTTTCATCAGAAATTGCTGATCTATTTCAAAAACGTGCTACTCTATTTGGTTTGGAAGTTGAAGGTAAAAAATGTTCAGCTGCAGAAAAAGATAAATGTGGTGAATGCCAATATTGCCGTGATTTTAAGAAACAAATTGATTTGCTAAAAGTTGTTCTAAAATTGAAATCTACTAGTTTTAAAGCTAATACTATGAAAGAATGTCGTGAACTATTCTTTGATGAACAATTTACTAAGAAAGTAGATTCTAATAAAGATTTGATTGCATTTAATAATGGTATTTTGGATTTGACTGATTTCTCATTTAGAGCAGGTAAACCTGAAGATTATATTTCATTTTCTACAGAGATTGATTATGATGAAGATAAGAAATATAATGAATATGCTGAATGGTCAGAAATTCAAAAATTTATTGGACAAGTTCTACCTGATTCAGAAGTTCGTCAATATTTTCTAAATCATCTTGCTACATGTCTTGTAGGTGGAAATAAATCACAAAAATTTCATATTTTGACTGGTTCAGGTTCTAATGGTAAATCTATGTTGATGAATTTGACATCTAAAGCTCTTGGTGATTATGCAGCTGTAGTTCCCATCACACTATTTACTCAGAAACGTGCAGGTTCAGGTTCAGCTGCACCAGAAGTTATTAGATTGAAAGGAAGAAGATTTGTTACTATGCAAGAACCTGATGAAAAAGTAGCTCTAAATACTGGTTTAATGAAACAAATTTCTTCAGGTGAGAAAATGTATGCACGTGATCTATTTAAATCTGGTGTAGAATTTGAAGTTCAAGCTAAATTTCATCTTGCATGTAATGATAAACCTGAAATTCATTCTACTGATGGTGGTACATGGCGTCGTCTAGTTGTAATTAATTATACATCTAAATTTGTTGATAAACCTACTGAACCTTATCATTATCCTATTGATGAAGCAATTCAACATGCTGTAGGTTCAACACAATGGGCAACACCATTTCTAAATTATCTTGTATATCTTCTTAAAGAACAACGTGGACAAAAAATTATTCCACCAGGAAAAGTTTTGGAATATACTGATGAATATAGAAATGATACTGATGGTATTGCTAAATTTCTTCATGAAAAAACTGAAGGATGTGAAGAAGGTGAACCTTTGATAAAAGCTCAACTTCAATCTGTATTTAAACAATGGAAAATTCAAAATGAACAAGTTGGTCTTTCACTACCAGATTTGACTAAACGTGTAATAGAAAAATATGGTAAAATGCCTTTGAATGGATGGACTAATTTTAGATTGAAAGAATAAAATTAATGTCTTCGTTTAGATTTACGAGATTTACGAGATTTACGACGTCTACCACCTAGAGCTGCAGGTGCACTAGCAGACATTTCACCAGGAACACCAGTAGATTCATTAGTAGCACCTAAGGGTGTAACTACATCACTCATAGCTTTTTCAGTAGCAGCTGGAACAGCTTGAACAGCTTCTTCAGGTTTTTTATCAAGCCATGTTAAAGGGTTATACCATGCTCCACCTTTTCTTTTACGTAAAGTTTTTCTAAGTTTATGATGACGCATTCTTATTTTAACTAAAGAGAAATTTAACGACCACGTCCAGCTACAGGAACATAAGCAGTTAAATATGGCATTACTAAACCTAATAAAGTTAAAGATAATAATAAATTCATAGTTTGAACAATAAAATCACCAACATTTAATTTAATTGAACCTACAGGAACTACAAGTTTAGCTACACCACCTTCAGCTGAAGCTAAAGGAGAAAATAAAGGTAAAATTAAATCACGAGTAAGAGCAGTAAAAAATTGTGATAACATTGTTCCAACTAAGATAGCCATTGCAAAAAGTGCTACTTGATTTGCCATTTTTAATTATTAACAAAGATAATTTTTAAAACATAGGTCCATGCCAACCAATACCATTATTATTTCCCCAACTTCCACCACCTATTGGTGGAACACGCCAATTACCATCTGGACCTCTTTCTAATCCTTGACTTCTAAAATGTGCTTCACATGATGGATTTCTACTATCTATTGAACAAAAAATACCATTTACTACTGCAAAATTCTCTTTAGTCATAAATGAATGTAATTGTGATAAACCAATACCAACTATTAAACCTATAAAAAACGCAAATACTAACTTCATTTTTATAATTATAATTATAAAATTATAAAATTATAAAGAATAAAGATAATAATATGGATGTCTCTTTTTGGGGACCTTCAGGATGGGAATTACTTCATTTAATTACAGTAACTATAGGTGGTTTAAAAGAAAAAAAAGAATTATTTTCTACTTTAGGTGATACATTACCATGTAAATATTGTAGACAATCAGCACAACAATTTTTAAAAGAAGAACCACCACAAAATAATATGGCTTTATGGTTATATGAATTTCATGATAAAGTTAATGAAAAATTACATAAACAACATCTTGAAGATTCTAAAATGCCAGATTCAGAAGAATCACCTGATTTTGAAGATATTTTAAAAAAATTTCAAAAAATTTTAAAAGATAGAACAATTAAATATCCTGGACGTGAATTTTTATTATCTATTGCTTTAAATTTTGATAAACCAAAATTTTCAATTGGTCGTCCAATTAATACAACAACTATAAATGAAACTGAACATAAAAAATTTTGGAATTCTTTGATAAAAATATATCCTTATTATGAATTACGTAAACATTTATTTATTCCAGATTTTAATAATTATTTTAAAGATGTTCAAAAAATGTTTGAAGATATGGGAAGTTCAGTTAAAAAAGACGAAATTTCTAAACATCGTGGTTCATGTAAAAAAGGTGGTGCAACATGTAGAAGTTTAAAAACTTTAAAAACTATTTCTAAAACTAAGAAATAATAATAGATTGTGGTTTTTTAACAGAACCTTGATATTTACTAACAATTAATAAAAGTTTATCAATAGTTTCATTAAGTATTTGTTTTTGTTCTAAAGAAATAAGTTCACAATTATAGAATTCACTACATTTTAAAATAACTCCTTCTTTAACTCTATAAATATTAAGAGCATGTTGATTTAATGGATTACATAAATTTTCAAAATAATTTATTATCATATTTGTTCTAGTTGGAATTGATTCATTACATTCATTTATAGCTATTGTTTTAGAAGCAAGTTCATTACAAACAGCTTGTGCTGAATGTTGATTAATTTGATTTTTAGTAAATTTTTTTGAATTTCTTGCACTTATTGGTATAACTTTATTAAATGATATTCTTGATTCCCAATCTAACAAATGATAAATTTTATATTTTAAAATATCATTTGGAAGTATATGTAATCTATTAAAATTAAAATTTAAATTAAAATTCATAGACATTTGTTTTTGAATTTTAATTTAAAATTTGAAGTCTTTTTAAAAAAAATAAAAAAATAATTAAAATTCCGTTTTAAAGTATTAGAATAAATTATAAAAATGACTTGTTCAATATGTTGGGATGATATGGATATGAAAGATTTTAAAGATTTAAGAGAATGTACATTAACATGTTATAAATTAGAATGTGGTCATGCATTTCATACAAAATGTATTATAACGTCATTATCAAAAACTAAACATCAATGTCCATTATGTAATAAAGAAAAAACATTACAAGATAAAATTCAAGAACAAGGATATATAAAAAAATTATTAAGAATAATTGGTAAAATACCAAAAATAAAAGAAATTAAAAATGAAATTGTTTTAGCAAAAAATGATTATAAACATTCACTTTCTATATTAAAAAAAGATATTATTGAATATGCAAATAATAGATCAAAAGAACTTAAAATTCAAGAACAACGTAATTATTTTTTAAAATGTTTAAATGAAGGAAGACAAATTCTTAGACAAGAATGTTATGAAAGAGGAAATAATCATGCAGGTGGATTAATTTTTTATAAAGAAAGATATTGGTCACCAACAATAGGTGATACGTATTTATGTCCAGAATCAGCACGTTATTGGTCTTTTAATAAATTAAGAAATCCACGTATATTTTTTAAAATAAAAATAGATAAATTAAATAAAACAGATAAAATAGATGAATCTTCTAATTCCAATTGTAATGGGAACGACAATTCTAGCATATGTTCATTCATTTAATTCAACTATGTTATTATACAAAAAATCTAATTATACTTTAAGTTATCAAGAATTATTAAGCTTGAGATATAATGAAATGATAAAATTCAGGATGTTTTGAATTTAGATTATTAATCCATGCTTGTCCATCAATTAAAGATATTGGTTTTCCATTACCTTTAATTTCTGAATTATTCCATATATCTAAAGGATCATTTTCATTTTCATTTTCATTATTAGTCTTTTTATACCAATAAATTATTACTTCAAGCATTTTTTTTGTTATAAATAAAAAATTATGAAAAAGAAATAATTCGTTTTTCTTATTTGAGCTTGCGAACAAGAGAAATATACCATGAAAGATTCCTAGTATTCTTTGCTTCAAGAATTGCAGCTTCAAGATTAAGAGGATCATTAAATAGTTTTTCTAAAGCTTCATCAAAAGCTAATTCATCAACACTATTTGCTTGAGGGCGATTATCATAATAGCGTTGATAAATTTTCTTGTAACAAGTTCTACAGCAAACATAGCCAGCAAAATCAGTAAGCGAGATTCGCTTAATATCACAATGTTGACACTTTGTTTTGAATTTAGCTTGCCATGCAAGTGGCATTTTTATTGCCGAGTCAAAATAAAATATAATTATAGAAAAAAAATCCATTTTTAAAATTGTAATTGAAATAGAGATTTAGGCAAGAGGGAAATGAAAAGCCAAGAGAGAGCAATTAACACCATCCATCTCCGGATTTAAACCAAAGTGAATAGTGACAGATGAAACATAATCTGAATTATCTGAACCTGCATATGTCACCTTAATGTCAAATGGGTTTGGACCATCATACATCTGAGCAAACGCTTGAAAAGAATCATTGAAATCCTTTTTCAACTGAGTAACTGATAAGTCACCCAAAGTTGTAAGCTCAGTGTCACTAAGCTTCTCAAGAGGAAATTCTAATCTGATTTCAGCTGCAGAATAAATGAAATTCTTGATTGGAGATTCAGGGCAAATTACCGTAAAAGCTGCCAAAATATGATCATCAAGTCTGGGATTAAGAGCTTTGATTTGCATAAGAACAAGATTCTTTGCACTCTCAAAGTTAGAGGTCATTTACCTCACAAAGTAGATTAATATTATATTAAAATAAAAAAATCCATTTTTAAAGATTAAATCTTTTTTTATAATCACGTAATGAAGCTTTTAAAGTTTTTTTATTCCATAAAATATATCTACTTAATGCACCAGGAGTATCAGGTTTATCCCAATGTTCATTTTTACGATGTCTATTTAAATAACGTTCTTTTCTAGCTTCATCATGATGTAATGTAAAATCAGACATACCAGCAGCACCAAAAGAAATAATTTTTTCTTTACCTTCAATGTCAAATACAGCATCATATTTCTTTGCAGGTTTTAAAGATTTTCTCAAAGTTTTTAGTTTCATTTGTTTATTTAATTAGATATTAGATATTAGATAATAGATAGTATTAAGATAAACTTGGAAATAAATTTAAAATTAAATTTATTGGAAATATTTTTTTATTATAATCACATCTTTCTCCCCATTTACAATCATGTCTTGAAGTCCATCCTGGAGGACAATCCCATAAAGATGGTGAAATCATTGAAGATAATAAAGTTGCATGTAAAAATTCTCCATCAATAATTTCTAACTTATTTAAAAATACAGTTACTAATAAAAATTCAGATAATAAAATGAATGCTAAAACAATTAAATTTTCTAATAAAATTGTTAAAAAATTTACTTCATAAATAAAAGAAAGTATTCCTGCTAGAAAAATACATATAGCAGAAATTCCTCCACAAATACTATATGCTAAATTATAAATTTTATCATTTTTATCTGAAAAATTATCATTTATTTCTTTAATTTTTGAATTTAATTGTATATTTGCATAATCAACTATAGGTTGAACTTGTTCTTTTTTCAAAATTTTATTTAAATTTGATTGTACAATTCTTTGTTCAGCTATTGAAGTAAAATTATCAATTAAAGAATATGTTACAATTCTTGTTACAAATTCAAAATAGAATATTGGAATAGTTATTACAAATAATCCAGTATGCATTAATAAATCTATATAAAAAGTCATATTATTATAATGGAAACTATTATTGTTGAAGAAACTCCTCTACATATTAAAGGAATAATTAATGGATTAGCAGCAACTATAAGTCTTTGGATATTTTGGACACCTTTTATTATCTTTATTGCAAGACCTTTAATTAACGGACAAATTAAAGGAATTTTATGTAAAGGATTTTCACAATTAGCTTTAAGTTATGGAAATAATATTATTAATACATGGAATAATGGTTTAAATAATTATCTATATACTTTAGTTCAAATTGGAAAAATTGATATGGAACAATATGAACAATTAAATAATGAATATCAAATTCCATGGAATGCACTTAATACTGAACAATCAATTCCACCAGAAATTCAATCAATTCTAGATAATAATGCACAAAAAAATTGGAATGATAATTTACCTTTAATTATTATTTTTGCAGTTACATTTAGTTGTGTAATTATATTTTGTTTAACAGGAATAATAACCTTATGTCAAATGTATAATATTGATTCTCAAGAAATATTAAAATTTAATTTAGCTATGACATTTATTGTTGTTTGTATAGAAGGTTCTTTTTTTGGACTAGTAACTATGCAATATAATCCATATGATTTAAATTTTGCAATTAAAGAGTTAGAAAATAATATCTTAAATATGTTTAATTAATAAAATGAAATTAGCAGAATTAATTATGAAATTAGGTGATGAACAATATGATAGAAAGAAATTTCAACAATTATGTAGAACAATTTTTTCTTATTTATCTTCAAAAAAAATTAAAGATTTACCTTTATTTATAAAAAAAACTGGAACTGAATATTCTTTATTTTATGATTCTTTAGATTTTGAAAAAGAAATGAAAGATGATTTACTTTCTAATGATGAATATTTTGATTTAGTTATTGAAGAATCTAAAAAATTTAAAAAATAATTTAAAAAATAATTTAAAAAATCTAATTAAAAAACGAATCTATCTAAAGACTATATATATTATATAAAGAATGGGAGATACTATCATTGGTGTTCAATTTGGCATTGCCAATCCAGCAGATATTATATCAAGAAGTGTAGTAGAAGTAATAACAGATAAAACAATTCAATCAGAAAAACCAGTTCCAGGTGGTGTATTTGATCCAAGATTTGGAGTAACTGAACATGGTAAAATATGTCCAACATGTAAATATACAAATTTGTTATGCCCTGGGCATTTTGGACATATTCGTTTAGCAAGACCTGTATATCTTTATCAATTTATAGAAATTATTCAAAAATTCTTAGTAGTTGTATGTCTAACATGTTCTAAACCTTATTTACCTAAAGAAGATTTGGAACGTATTTCTCTACAAAAAAATGGTATTGAAAGATTTGATAAAGTACGTGATGCAACTGCTTATTATAAAACTCATATGCCAAAAGAATCTAAGGTTTGTGCACATTGTGGTTCACGTACAATTAAAAAAGTATCTAGAACTGAAGGAACTATTGCATTACAAGCAGAATCGTTTGATGAAGGAGAACCTATGAAACTTCAACCTGAAATTGTTCTAAGATGTTTTCAACGTATTACTGATGAAGATGTTACTCTACTAGGATTTAATCCAAAATTTTCTCGTCCTGATTGGATGGTATGTTCTATTCTAGCAGTTCCACCTCTAACTGTAAGACCATCTGTTATTATGGATGATAATACTAGAATGGAAGATGATCTAACACATAAACTTATTACAATTGTTAGAAATAATGCTAGACTAAGAGAACAACTAGATAAAGGTGCTTCAGCAGAAATTATTGATAATTCTACACAACTTGTTCAATTTGATGTAGCTACATATGTAGATAATGAAATTAAAGGTATGCCACCATCTGCACAAAGATCTGGTAGACCTCTAAAAACATTGAAATCAAGATTTGGTTCTAAATCAGGAAGAGTTCGTGGTAATTTAATGGGTAAACGTGTAGATTTCTCTGCAAGATCTGTAATTACTCCTGATCCTAATATTGATGTAGATCAACTAGGTGTTCCTGAAGAAATTGCTATTAATTTAACTTTTCCTGAAATTGTTACACAATATAATAGAGATAGATTAATGCAAGCTGTTCTAAATGGACCTTTTAAATACCCTGGAGCAAAAAATGTTGAATTGAAAAATGAAAATATTAAGAAAAGACTTGGTTATGTAACTAAAGAATATATTTCATTAAAAGAAGGTGATATTGTTCATCGTCATCTTGTAGATGAAGATGTTGTTCTATTTAATCGTCAACCTTCCCTACATAAAGCATCAATGATGTGTCATCGTATTATTGTTCTTCCTGGATCAACTTTTCGTCTAAATGTTTCAGCAACAAAACCTTATAATGCTGATTTTGATGGTGATGAAATGAATATGCATGTTCCTCAAAGTATAGCAGCAGCAACTGAATTGAAAATTATTGCTACATTGCTAAGACAAATCGTATCACCAAGAAATTGTCAAGCTATTATTGCAGTATTTCAAGATACTTTAACTGGTGCATATAATTTAACTAAACATGATGTTACAGTTCCTGAACATATTGCTATGAATATATTAGCAAGATCAGGAAGACTTGCATCTGAATTTAAAAGATTAGATGCACCTCTAAAAGGTATTGAAATTATGTCACATGCTTTTCCATTAATGGATATTAATTCTGGTATTGTAGTTTCTCAAGGACAAATTATTAAAGGAACTTTAGATGATGGTAAATCAAAAACTATTCGTAAAACTGTTCATACAATTTATAATGATTTTGGTCATGAAATTGCTGGTGATTTTATAAATTCTGTTCAAAATATTGTTACAAAATATAATATGTTTTCTGGATTTTCTACTGGTCCTTCTGATCTAACAGTATCTGCAGAAACATATAAATTAATTGCTGAGAAAATTTTGAAAGGACAAGAAAAAGTTGCACAAACTTTATCAGAAGTTCATACAGGAAAATTTCTAAATTTGAATGGTCGCGCACCAGGAGAAGAATTAGAAAATTTAATTAGAAATGCATTGAAAGAAGATATTACAAGTAAAATTAATTCAATTCTTGTTGATGCACTTCCTGAAACAAATAGAATGATTATTATGTCAGATAAAGGTTCAGGTTCTAAAGGTAAAGCTGATCTAAATTTAATGCAAATGGTAGCAATGTTAGGTCAACAAGAAGTTGATGGTAAACGTATCAGATATATGATGGATGATAGAACTTTACCACATTTTCCTAAATATGATGATGGATTAGAATCACGTGGATTTGTTAAAAATTCATTTATTTCAGGAATTGAACCTGCAGAATTCTTCTTTCATGCTATGGGTGGACGTGAAGGTTTAATTGATACAGCAGTAAAAACTTCAGAATCTGGTTATATTCAAAGAAGACTTGTAAAACTTCTAGAAGATATTCATGTAGCTGAAGATAGATCTGTTCGTGATATTAATGGTGCTATTGTTCAATTTTCATATGGAGATGATAATATTGATTCAATTAGTATTGAAAAACAAGATTGTGAATTAGGTTCTTTTACTATGGAACAAGTTTATAAGATGTTTGCTGCTTCACGTGAAGATTTTGCTGCAGTATCACCAGATACTAAAGAAGGACAAGATTTAATTGAAGATATTTTGAAAGATCGTGAAATGCTTATTAAACATGTATATAAATATACTAATTCATCTGATATTCAATGTCCTGTTAATATGAAAAGATTAATTGAAAAATATAGTAATCCTTATTTACTAAAAACTGATTTGAATGCAGAATATGTTTGTCTTGAATTAAATAAATTATTTAAAACACAATTTATTGAAGATAATTTACTTTTCCATTGTTTAGTTAGATATTATTTAGCACCTAAGAAATCTATTATTGAATATAGATTTACTGTAGCTTTATTTGATGAATTAATTAAAGAAATTAAATTTAGATATAAGAAATCTTTAATTCATCCTGGTGAAATGGTAGGACCATTAGCAGCACAATCTATTGGTGAACCTACTACTCAACTAACTCTAAATACTTTCCATACAGCAGGAACATCAAAAGCTAATGCAACTCAAGGTCTTCCACGTATTCAAGAATTACTTTCAGTTTCACCAAATATTAAAAATCCTTCAAATATTATTTATTTGAAAGGTGAAATTACTGAACAACAAAATGCACAATCTGCAATGAAAGAAATTCAAAAGACAACTTTACGTGATATTACAAAATCAGTTAGAATTTATTATGATCCTAATCCTTTATCATCAAATACTTTAGTTCAAGAAGATCGTGAAATTTTACGTTCATATGAAAAGTTTTCAGTAACTCAAGGTAATACATGTGTATCACCATGGATTATGAGATTAGAATTAGATTCTCAACAAATGATTTCACGTGATATTTTAGATATGGTAAAAATTAGAACTAAGATTGAATCAAATAAATTACTAAAAGTTTATGATTGTGTACATTCTGATACAAATTCTTCAGATAAATTAATTTTAAGAATTACATTTGGACAAGATATTGCTAAGAATGCTTTAGCTTTACGTTTTATTGAAGATAAACTTCTAGATACAATTTTAACTGGTATTGATGGAATTGGTCGTGTATTTCCACGTGAAAAAATGAATGAAGTTATTTATGATCAAAATGTAGGTGGATGGAAATCAGTTAAACAATGGGTATTAGATTCAGAAGGTTCTAATTTGTTAGACTTAATGACATTTAAAAATATTGATTCAACTAAAACATTTTCAAATGATATTCATGAAATTCAAGATGTATTTGGAATTGAAGCTGCACGTCTAGCTCTATATGAAGAATTAATGGATGTATTTAATGCAGGTGGTTCTGGTTCTTTGAATTATCGTCATCCTTGTTTACTTGTAGATGCAATGACATATCATGGTTATCTAATAGCTATTGCAAGATTTGGTATGTCAAAACTAGAAAATGGTGTTCTAGCAAAATCATCATTTGAAATGACTTCAAAAGTATTATTTGATGCTGCAGTATCAGGAGAATTTGATTCTATGAAAGGTGTTTCAGCAAACATTATGTTTGGTCAAAAACCTCCATGTGGAACTGGATTAGTTGATATTTTGATTGATGAAACTAGATTACCTGAAGGACATGAAATTGAAGATACTTATGAAGCTGATTTAGAACATGCAAATAAACTTGTTAAAGATGATGGACATTGTTCTTTAGAAGATATTACTATGGCATGGTAATTTTATCTAATAAAAATTGTAAGTAAATCTGTAATAGCTAAACGTTTACCAAACCCAGTTATACCAATTAATGGTAATGTGGCATTGAGTAAAATAACTCCTACAACTACAAGAAAAGTATATAAAACAGGATTATTTGTAGTTGCTTGCATATGAGGATATAACCAATAAACAATAGCGTAAATTCCTCCTAGTAAAAATAATAAAGGAATTACTATATGTAAAAAATCCATTTATTATAATATTTTTAAAATTTTTAAAATTAATTTGAATACGCTAAACCGGCCATACCAGACATTACACGAAGAATATTGTAATTTACTGCATATACTCTGACATCCCAATTTAAATCATCAGTATTTAATGCAATTTCAGAATCACCAAAATTCATTACAATTGTAGCAGTATCAATACGAGAAAAGTTACATGTTCCAGAAGGTTGATGTTCTTCTGGTTTTAATGCAAAAGAATAAGAATATACTCCTGGATCAGGAGAAATTCCAGAATGATGTTGATAAGATTGAGTTCTAGAAAAATAATTACCAAAACGTTTATCTAATCTATCTTGTCCATTAATTTGAATCCATTGTTCAAAAACAGGATCAACATCATAAGTAAATGGTTTTAGACGAGTTCCTAAACCCGCTCCTCCTGCCATAAGTTTACAATCTCTATAATAAGAAGGTTGAACTACCCATACAAGTTCTTTTACAGGATGATTAAAAGTTAAATCAATTCTATTATTAGAAGCAACAAGAGATTTTTCTTCATTATATTGAGTTTGTTCAATTAAATATTCATGTGAAGCTTGTGCCATACGACGACGTTCTTCAGTATCTAAATAAACATAATCAATATATAATGCTGCATTTGAAGCTAAAGGTAAAGTATTAAGACCAGTCTCAAAATTTCCTGCAATAAATTGAGGTTCATTCCAATAAATATTAATTTTTACTTCATGATATTGAAGAGCAATTAAAGGTAATGCAGCACCAGGATTTTTAGTAAAAAAGAATTCTAAAGGAATATAGCAAATGTTAGGAGCTCTTTGACGTCCAGTAACATCTCCACAACCGGATGAATTATTTAATACTGTAGCATCAGCATTTAGACAATCTTTAGATAGTAAATCTTCTAATTTATCTCGTTGATCCATAGGTTTAGATAATTTAGACCATACATATAACCATTCACCATATAATCTATCAATAATTTGCCCACCAATATCTAATTCTGCATATTTAACTAAATTAAAACCAAGAGATTCTTTTTCATTATTCCATTGATAATCAGCACCATTTCTATCTACTTTAGGTAATTCTACTTGGATATAAGTAGAATATAATAAATCTGCATGACGACCAATAATAGCAGTTTGTTTAGTTCCCCATTGAGCTTGTCCTGAAAAATTTACACGAAAAGGTTCCATAGCAAAATTTGTATGGCGTTTATACATTGCTTTCCAAAACGTAATCTGAGGATTCCCAGTTAAATATGCGTCTTGGGCTCCATATGCTACAAGTTGTAATAAACCACCTCCCATTTTATCTTATACCAAATACTCTTTTCTTTTTAGTGCTGACGTCTTTTCTTATGAGTTTTACGACGACGACCTCCAACAGCTGATGATACAGAAGCATCAGAAGGTTCAACTACAGTATCTTTAAGATCACGTGCTGGTTCTGGATCAGCACCACCGTGTTTTTTATAAGATGATTTTGCAGCTTTTAATACAGATTTAAACCAACCTTTACCCATAGATTTCTTTTGTCCAGACATTTTCTTCATAGTTTTCTTAACATGCATCATCCATTTATTTGCCATTTTATTATGAACGCGAGATAATTTAATAATTTTAAATAATTATAGATTTATCTCCTGTTTTAGGATTAGAATCATATATTGGTGAAGTATGCATCATAGGTTGAAATGAATGTGTTTGTGGATCTGGTAATACAGGTGTTCTAAGTTCTACAGGTTTAAAACGTAAATGTTCAGGTTTTAAAATAATACTACCTTGTTGAAATTTTTCTATATTTAATTCCATCATTGAATCTAATGAACCATAATTCATTAAATTCCATTGACAACCATAACCTGAAACTACTATAGGATTATTATTTTTTAAATCAGGATCAGGATCAGGTATAACCATACAAATAGATTTTTTATTTGATTCTATTAATTCTTCATGATCATAAGGTTGTGAAGCTTGCATATAAGTTAATCTTCTTAAATCAGAAGTTGACCATGATAAATTAACTAATTCATGCATTTTAGTATGTGTCATAGCACCACCAGAAACAATTATTAATTTACCTTTTAAATTTTCAATAGGTTCTTGTGCTAAATTTTTACGATGAAATGCATATTCAGGACCTAATAAAAATCTTCCTAAGGTATCTTTAATAATTTGTGAAGATGCATTTAATGTATTAGTATTTTCTGTATGAAACATTAAACTTAAAATAAATGGATCACTAGATAAAGTTCCACTAAATGCAGAATTTCCTATAGCAATACAACATTTTTCTAAAGTGACAGAATTTTTAGCATAATCATAACCTAAAGTTTCATTTTTTAATCCTACTACAGGTATACCACCATCATCATAAATATCTAATTCAATTAATCTTGCACCAGCTTTTACAACTAAAGGAATAATTTCATCAGATATATAATCTGTTACTTCAGAACCTGGAAATACTGTATATGATGATGAAGCAATATAATAATCACATAATTTATGATTTTCTCCACCTAAAGGAGCTAAAGCTATAACTTTTTCATATATATTTAAATTTGTTTTAGCACGTTGAACTGCATCTGTTGGACTTGAAGTCATACTATATAAAATGATAGCAATTACAAATACACCCGCAAGAATAATATATGGAGTATAATTGAAAAATACTTCAATGTCCATTTATCATTTAGTTCTAAAAAGAACATTACGAAAAGCATTCATAACATCATCAGGGATTTTTTCATCCATAGGAATATTATTTAAGCAACAATGATGAAAAAATAAGGAGTACATACCACATTCAGAATCTTTATATTGATGTCTAGTAGTATTATATGAAGTTTCCATTTCTTTATCATGTATTTTCATAGAATCCCATTCAGTTTTCCATCTTAACATTAATCTTTGAATTTCCTTTTCAGGTTTTTTTGCATAAGAATCAAAATAAGTTATTCTTGGATCTATATCTGGACTTATATCACAGTATAAAGCCATCCAATGTTCACCTGGACCAGTATGAACATCTGTATTAAATACAATACCAATTTTAGTTTTACCTTTTTTATATAAATCACGTAAATTAGTAGAACATAAAGTATCAACTATACATTTTCCTTCAGGTGATTTTAAATCAAAATCAATACTAATACAACCTAAAAAAATATAATCTTTAAATAAAGTTTCAAATTCATGTTCTACTTGATTAATTTCTTGATCTGATAACCAATCACTAGAATTTGAAATCCATGAATCTGGTGCTTTAGGTCTATTCATCATATGAGAAACAATACATTCAGATCTACCAGTTTTACATCTAGAAGCAAATTTATTTAATAAATCTTTCCATACTTGTTGTGGAGAACCTGATTGAATACTATCTTTAAATTTTTTATTATATACATTTCTTAAATTTTCAATTTCATTTATATCAAACATTCTTATCTTATTCTTATTATAATTTATAATTTATAAATTATAAATATAATTAAAAACGGATTGTTTTTTTATAGAAAAGATAGTTTATAGTTAATTACCAATCATTGGTTATAAAACTTGATAAATGTATTAAATCTTCTCTTCCTAATTTTGAAGTAACATAAATCTTGTTTAAATAATCTGTGAATGGAAATTAACTAGCAAATTAAAATTTGATATGGAAATCATTTTAGATGATTACAGTTTATAACGGAATGTTGTTATAAACCTAATAAGAGACAAACTTATTAGAAGGAAAATATTTAATTGTATATATTCATTCTGTTAAATGGATATAAATAATTAAATATATAGACATGGAAACATGATATTAATATAGCGAAACACGGCTATAGTTAGGAAATTTTATAATTAACAGATTGTAAACGTTTATGTATGTGCTCATAAATGAAAAAAATTTAAGGGAACACTTTTAAGAGTGTTACTGATATAATGCGTAGGTTGAGCATATATCCTTAATTTCCCAGTTATAAGAAACTGAGACTTTTTGATTTTAAATGTAAATATTTTATAATATTTTTAAAAATGGAATAAACTTTTCATACTTTTTTTATTATAAATATAGTAGGAAATGGAAATATATATTAATCTTCGAAGAAGTATTGCATTAGCTAGACAATTAGTTAAAGAATATGATGAAACTCATGATGCAAAGATTCTAACTCATTTAAGTATAGTTAAACAGGGTATTGAAGAACTTATTATACAATTAGAAAATTTTAGTATTACTTCAGGATAATATTAATAATTAAAAATTAATAATAATTAAAATTAATAAAACGGAATTATTTTTTTTTAATTATTAAAAATAAAAAAAATGAATGATGAAGATAAGAATTCTTTACGCGAATATAGTCGTCAACTTGCACTAAATCAAAGTGTATTAGATGAACTAAGTGTAAGAAGAACTGTAATTAATCAACAAAAAATTGAAATTGAAAATAATATTAAAACTATTATTCAAAAACCAGAATATTCTCAAATTAATCAATTAGCACTTTCAGATGGTAAAACAATTAGAATTATTAGACAATATTCTAAAGGTTGGTCACTTCCTAAAGGAAAATTTAGAAATTTAATTCATGATTTCTGGAGTTCAACTCAAGAAAAAACTCCTGAAAATCTTATTAATTATGTTTATCATATTATTAATATAGAATCACAAAGTAATGAACTAAAACTTGAATTGCGTTAAAAAACGGACTTATACATTAAATAATTTTTTATTGTAATAAATGGAATATAATCCTTATAATCCTAAAAATATTTCATTTAAAGAAAAAGATATATTGAAAATCCTGGAAAACCATGATGTTCAATATACTATAACAAATCAAGATATATTTCAAAATGCAATGATACACTCATCATATGTTTCACGTTCAGAATATGTAACACCACAAGGAGACCGAACTATTCTTGTAGATAAACCTTCTAATTGTCTAAGTTTATTTCCTGAATCATATGAAAGATTAGAACATTTAGGTGATTCAATTTTAGGTGCAATTACAGCAACTTATCTTTCAAAAAGATTTCCTATGCAACAAGAAGGTTTCTTAACAAATTTAAGAAAAGAAATTGTATGTAATTCTATGTTAGGTTCATTAACACAAAAAATAGGATTAGATAAATATTATGTTATTTCAAGACATAATGAAGATATTTGTGGAGGAAGAACAAATACTAAAAAATTAGGTGATATTTTAGAAGCATTTATAGGTGCTTTATGGACAGATTCTGAAAATAATTTTCCTATAGTTTATAAATTTGTTGTTTCATTAATAGAAAAATATATTGATATACCTAAAATATTACAAAATGATACAAATTTTAAAGATCAATTACAAAAATATTGTCAAACATTTCTGAAATATACACCAATTTATAAAATGATTTCATCTATAAATGGATATACTATGATTGCTTTAGGTCAAGATAAAGAAATTGGTAGAGGATTTTCACAAACTAAAAAACAAGCTGAACAATTAGCTGCACAAGAAGCTTTAGAGAAATTACGTTCTTAAGTTAATGTAAGATTAGTTGTTCTTGGTATTCTAGGTAATCTTCTAGATAAAAGTTCTTTTTGTGTTCCACCAACTGACATATCTTCAGCACCTTCAGGAACACCTTCAATAGCACGTAAAACTTCAGCTACACGTTGTGGTTGATCAGCAAATTGAAGTAAGAGTTGTGTTCTAACAATTTGTCTTTTCAAAGGAGGTTTAGATTGTCTTACAGTTCTTGCAATAGTTCCTGATGAATTACCTTCTAAATTAAAATTATCAACTTGATTTTCTCTCATAAATTCTAAAATTTTTTGAGATAACATAAGTTTTTGATCACGTAGAATTTTTTGTTGTTTTTGTAATTCTCGAACTTGATCATCAAAAGAAATCCATTCTTTAATTATAAGTTTGATTTCTTCAGCGTCCCCCATTTCTTTTTATGAGGACGAGAACTTGTAAGCCGTTTAGCTCCTATTACTCCTAATCCTTGATTTAATTGATATTTAGCTTTATAAGGTAATGCAGTTCCTAATGAATTAATTTTATTTACTTGTTGTTGTGCCATATCTTGTGCAATATTTTGTGCTGCATCTAATGATGTAGGTATATTATATTTTTGAGCTAAAACTTGAGCAGAATTTGTTATAGAAGGTAATTGATAAGAATCTATATTATCTAAATCTGGAATATATTCTGAAATTAATTGTGCTTCTTCATTACCAAAAGATAATCTAATATTTTCAATTAATTTTTGTCTTTTTTCAGATAAAGTTCCAGCTTGTTTTTCTACAGATAAAGCTAAAGATCTTAAAGATGTTCCTATAAATGGTAACATTAAAAAAGAATCTACTATAACAGCTCCATCATCTCCTTGAGTAAAATGTAAAATATTATTAAAAGATATTAATATTGATGAAATCATTGTAGCTATTAAACCACTTACAGGTCCAACAATTGGTAATTCATTTGCTATATTTTCAAGAATTGTTACATTCATAGGAATCATTTCAGTTATAAAATCTAAAATAAGACCATAAACTTCTCCTAATTGATAATTTTCACGAATATGTTTAAATATTTCAAGTCTTTCTTTAAATAATGATGCAGTATCCATAAAATTAGCTAAAATATCTGGTGACCATTTATAAATCCATCCTAAAAATTGTCTAAAAACATTATTTAAAAAAGGATATTTAGATTCACCTCCACGCATAATAGACATATCAAATATTTCTTCAGATTCTTTTTCTGTAAATAAAGGTTGACCATGAGATAAAATATCTTGACGTAATTCATTAGCTGATCTATATTTTTGTAATTTTATATATTCATATAAATTTAAGAATCTTATTAAAGTTTTAGCAAATTTAGGATTCTTTGATGATTTTAAAACGTGTTTGTACAAAGATAATTCTTCAGGATTATCAGTATTTTCTTCAAGATTCCACACCATTATTTGACTACATAGAAATTCATATTTGTATTTATACAAAGATGTCAATTGCTCCAAAAGATGAATCTATAATTGAATGGTCATCACAATTAGAAGACATTTTAGCTCAAGAAGGTGAACGTTGCCGAGGTTTAGCATGGTTACATATTCGTGCTGAATCTTTAACATCGAAATATAATACATTTGTTCAAGTTCCTGTTATAGTTTTATCTACTTTAGCAGGAACAGCATCTGTAGGTTCAGCAACATTATTTGGTTCTGGACCAATATCTTCAATTGCTATTGGTTTAGTATCAATTAGTGTAGGAATTTTAAATACTTTAGGAAGTTTTTTTGCATTTGCTAAAAGAACAGAATCTCATCGTATAGCACATTTAAATTATTCTAAATTATCTTCAAAAATTAGTATTGAATTATCTTTACCACGTGATGAAAGAATGTTAGCTGAACCATTTTTAGAAAATATTCGTGAAACGATGGAACGTATGGCAGAAACTACACCTATGGTTCCTGAAACAATTCTTTTAGAATTTAATAAAAAATTTAAAGGTGAAACTGATTCTGATGAAGGTATAGCATTACCAGTTGAAACTAATGGATTACATAAAATAAAAATTTTTAGAGGAAGAACACATGTTAATACACCTGTAGATGCATCTTCAGTAACTATTCGTATAGCTTAAATTTAAAATTTCCATGGTTTTCCACATTCTAGACAAGTAACAAAAGTTGTCATAGGTTCATCTGCAGAACGTGTTTGCATTTGATAATAATCACATTTAGATTTCTTTTTACAACGTGAACAAAATAGATATAGTGCAGCACTAGAAGAATTTGAATATAATTTAATTTCAGCTTCCATCATTTTAGTAATAGATTCTTTCCATAAATGTGGACACATTTCTTCTGCAGTCATATTAACAAATGTTTTTGCAGAAATTTCACCTGAATTAATTTTAGATGCCCATTCTGTTTTTATTGTTCCATCAGTTCTTAAATTTTCATAAATTGAAATGGCTTTACTTCTATAAGTATTCCAAAATATTTTATTAGACCAATCTACATCAATACATGCATTTTTACAAAATTCTACTACATATTTCAAAAGTTCATCTTCAATTTCTCTAGGATTTTTCAAAAGTTCTTGAAAATTTTGAATAGTTTTATCACGTATAGCACAATCAATAAATACATTTTTTGTTTTAACAATTATAGGTTTAGAACTTACTGGACGAATAATTTCTTCAATTTCTTCTTCTTCTTCTTCTTCCTCTTCTTCTTCAGAATCATTAAATGTCCATTCATGATATAAAGTTTCATAATCTTCAACTGAAATATCTATATATGAAGAAGAATCTTTTTGATAATCATCTTGTTCAGATTGACTTAGAAGAACTACAATATTTCCAGAAAATGTTTCTTCATCTAAAGGAGATGGTAACATATGTTGATTAATATCTTCTTCTTCTTCAGAAATACATGCAAATACAGAAATATGTGAATCATTTAATGGATGACTAATATTTCCTTGAAATTGATAAAGTTGATTTTTGTATTTTTTACGAATCCATCCTAAAACATCATCTGTTTTAATATTTATTTGATTTAAAAGTCCATTTGAACTAATAACAATTCCAAGAACCATTCTTGATTTATTAAGATTATTGTTTCAAAATGTAAATTCCATTTTAAAAGAAGATACTTATTAATAATAAAAGCTTTCAGGAAAAAATGGCTTATGTTCCTCCTTCTATGCGTAATAAAAAAGTAAGTAATCAAAATCTCAATGAAGAAATGGAAATAGTTGCTCAAAAACCTGAAAAAGTATTTCCTTCTTTGCTAAAAGAATCTAATATTAATAATATTAAGAATTATACTAATAACACTAATAATAACTTTCTAAAAAAAGTTGAAAATTGGAGAAATGAAAATGTTCTTAAAGTTCAAGAAGTAGAAGTTAAAAAAGATGTTAATAATATTAAGATTAATAATATTAATAATACTAATAACAATACTAATAAGTTCAATGGACTACCTAAAAAAACACCACAAATTATTGTAGCTTCACAAAAAACAGTAGAAACTATTGAAACTAGTCCATTTTGGGAATTTGAAACTCAAGGTAATTGGATTGATCCTTATGCAGCAAAAAGACGTAAAAATGCAAGAGCAAATGCTCGTAGAGAAATTCGTCGTATTCAACGCCTTAATAAAGAAGTTCTTTCAGATGAAGAAGATGAACAAGTTATACAAATTGCTGAAGAACCTGAAACTATGTGGAAGGATTAGAAATTGGTAATTTAGGTGGTAAAATATTTAATCCTTGAGTATCACGAATTCTAGGTCTTAATAAAAATGTTACCCAACCTATTGTCCATGCATAAATTGTACTTGGAAGATTAATAAGAATTTCTAATAAATAATCAAACATTTCACGTGACCATTTAGCTACAGGTTTTAAAAATTCAGTACTAAATGGACTAGAAGTAGCACTTGAATAACCTAAATAACAACCTATACCAATTGCTACAAGCATTAACCAAAATTCTACAGTTCCTACAATACCACCATTAGAAGCTACATGATGACTTAAAGCTTTTCTACTTTTACCTAGTAAAGTTGTTGGATTTTTATTATCATCTTCTTGTTCTTTTGAAGTTTTTTTCTGATTTTTTAAATCTATTCGCGAACCACTTGCACTTACTGATGGCATAGATGTGCTTCCAGTAGGTTTTAGACGCAAATACATTTTTCCATCATTTGGCATAACACCTGAAAGATTTTGTGTATCATTATAAAATACTTCACGTGAACCTTGTGCAGTTAAACTTCTTGAACCAGCTTCAGAATTTCTAACTAAATAAGCAAAATCACCTGTATCCATATTAATCATAGTTTTAAATACTACCCATTCACATGGTGAACATGGAGGAACAACAGTTGAACCATCATAAGTATAATATGGTGAACTTGTTGGAACCATCATAGATAAACTCCATTCTTGTAATTTAATTTGTGTATCACCAGTAGATAAACCATAAGGAACAAATTGTTTAAAAAATGTATATGATGAAGTTTGTGAAGGATTTACTCTAAATAATGATGAAACACAAAGAAGTTCACCAGTAGGTTTTTTAAATATTGCTGTAACTTCACCATCTGCTTGTACACCTTCAAGAGTATGATGAGAAGGATGATTTATATGTAACGCTTGACATACATAAGATTGTCCTCGAAACTTACATGAACCTAAACTATTACTAGATAAAATTAGTCCTTCATCTGATATACTTACAGTAGCTTGTGAAATATAATCATCATCCATAACAAGATCACATGTTATATTACAAGGTTTAGCAGAACTTTGTGATAAATTGATAGGACTTTGATTTGCTGATAAACATTGTGGAGGCCATGAAGTTTGAGATGAGAATAAACTCATTTCTTATTTGTTAAATACAAATAAAACTTATCATAGAATAAATGGCTGAAGATTTAAGCGGTCCTGGATGGATAGCATTTTGGAGTTTATTAGGTATTATAGTTTCTTTAGGTTTATTGTTTTATATTACAAAATATATGTCACAAAATGGAATAACAACTGATCCTTTTACTGATTTATTTGGTGGATTATTTGGTGGATTATTAAGAATAGTATTAAATATTATTCCTATAGGTTTATTTACATTTGGTATTGTTGCTGATATAGTAAAAACAGAACTTAGAGCAAGTATTCCTACTATAGGAACATTTATAACATTAATATTAATTAGATTAATTTCTTCAATTAAATCACCAAGTAATTTTCCTTTATTTGATTCTCAATCAGAATCTAATAGTGCTAATTTTTGGTGTTCATTACCAGGTTTAGAATTTCTTGAAAATCCTTTTTTTCCAAGTTCTATTTTATCAACAGCAATTATTGGATTTTATTATATATGGTGGTCACTTGGTACTTCTAAACAAACATTAATTTTATCATATATGAGTTTTGCAATTTCATCAACATTAATACAATTTAAATTAGGATCATGTGAAAATTTATATTATCCTATAATTCCTTTATATAATGGTGTTGGTGTAATTTTACAAACATTATTATTAGGTTTAGGAATTTCAGGATTTTTATATGGATTAATTTGGGGAGTTTATAGAAATTTAGATCCTTTACAAGGATTAAATGTTCTTGGAAGTTCTGCACCAACAACTTCACTAGGTAAATATTCTTGTCCTGGACAAAATCCTCCAGATAAAAATGGTAATTGTTGTCCAGTAGGAACTATGCCAGATTCTACAGGAAATTGTACATCACCTAGTTCAAATACAACATGTCCAGTTGGACAGAAATTTTTTGAAGCTGATTCAGTTGGTCCAGCAGGATGTAGATGTCCTAATGGTTCTTTACCTATTAATGGTGGTTGTCCATATTCATCTAATCAATCTGGTGTAGCTCAAGAAGGTGAACAAACTTTTGTTGCAGAATTATATAAAAATGGTCAATTAGTTACAGATTCACTTTCTAATTAGTTAAAATTTTATAATAACCAGTAATATCAGTTCCTGAATGTTTTTTAATATTAGTTGAAGTTTTAACAACCATTGTAGGAACTTTTTGAATATCAAATTCTTTTGCTTCTGATGAATTCAAATCTAGAAATATCCATTCTAAAGGAAAATCTTCTTGTAATTCCTTTAGAGCAGGTTTAATTTGTTTACATGGTGCACAAGTTTCTGAAGTAAACATATATACTTTAGAACTCATCCCGTTACTTTAGAATCTTGAATTAATTTAGTTGTTGAAATACGAATAAATTTTGTTTTATTAATATTTTGTTGTTCTAGTTGATATCCATTTTTCTTCATAGTTTTTTGAAATGCTGTAAATAAAGCATTTTTTAATGCAGTTTGATCTAATTTATCAAAATTTTTAAAACACCAATCAGTAATTTTCTTTTGTTCTAAAGGTGGACCCATCAAAGATAAAGATAATCCAGGTAAAACATCTTCATTTCTTTCAAATACTTGTTTATTTTCTTCAGATTCTCCTAATAAAATTCCTGTTGCCATCTTATCTACAATTTCATTATTTAAAGATAAATCATCTTTTTTACCTGTATGTGCTCTCACATGAACAATTTTATATTCCTTAAATTTTAGTAACATATCATTCAAAGGTTCAATTAAATCACGATGTTTTACATCACCACCTTCAGTAGTTTTCCATCCTTTTTTAATCCATGAAGATAACCATATACTTAAACAATTTTTAGAATATAAAGAATCTGTATAAATTTCTAATGAGATGTCTAAAGGAGATTTTTCATAAACAATTTTTACAGAATCATGTATAGCTTTTAATTCTGCTCTTTGATTTGTTTGTTGTTCATTTGGAGGCATTTTTGTAGCAAATGACCATTCTTTTTGTTCTGGAAACCAACCAGCATAAGAAGCTGAAGCTCCTACTTTACCATTTGATTTACAAGCTCCATCAGTAAATACTCTCATTCTAATTCTTTATACTTAGGTTGATGTATAAAAATAGGCATCCGTTTTGTAACACAACGACTTAAAATAGCTTGTTGTAAAGAAGTAGGATCTTCAATATGAAACCATACTCTATTTTTAAATGAACGTTGTTCTAATTGTCTTCTAAGCATTTGTTGACATGCAAATGTTAGAAATTCTGAATGCCATATTAAAAGTATTTTTAATTTTGCATGATTTTTAGGTACTCTAGATATCCACATATCAAACCATGGAGCAAATGTTTCTACTGAATATAAAATAGAAGCATCTACTTCTTCAAATTCAAGATCTTTATATGTTTCTTTATATTCCGTCCATGCTTTAAAAGTTTCTTTATCATTTAAGGGTTCAAATAAAACATAATGAGGTGGTGGATATTCCATTATTTATTTAGGCGCATCTTCTTTAGGTTCTAAAACGCGTTTAATTGCAATACCTGCATCAACAATATATAAAGAATTTTCAGTCATAACTACATAACAAGTTTCACATTTAAAAACTGTTTGAATAGTTGAAGTATATTCATCAGTAGTTTTAACAAGATATTTAGTAGTTCCTTGAACACCAATGCAACATTTCTTTTCTAATGAATCACGATAATAATCTAAATAAATAGGTTTATCTTCATCAATACTAACTTGTGCTGCTCTTAAAAGAACATTTGCAGAAGGTACAGACATTTTATGAATTATTAATAGAATATTTAAATTTTCTGGACGCATTTTACAGCATCTTCCAATTTAAATCTTGATCTCATATTTAGTGATGGAAGAGAATCACGAGGTCTTTTCAAAATTTCATCTAGTTTTGTAGAAATAAGACCACGTAATTCAATAGCTTGTGGTTTTAGAAGTTTAGCAATTTCAAATAGAAAATCAGCAAATTGTGTTGTATTTTCTTCTGATTGTTCAGATTTAGGTTCTATAATAGTATTTTGCAAATCTTCAATAACTTTTTGCATTGATTCTTGTAGTGCACGACCACTTACAAGATCACGAGTAAATAAATGAGTTAGAAATCTTGCATATCCTCTTCTAACATCTTTTTGTTTAGACCATAGAACAACTTTGTTTTCAAATTCTGGATCTTCAACTTTAGGAAAGAGCAAAGTTTCACTCATATCATACAATGAACTAAACATTTGAACATGTGTTTCCAAATCTTCAGAAATTTCTGGAATTTGTGTATTTAGTTTTTGTGCAAGATCTGCCATTAGACCAGCATAAGCTGAACCTTTAATAGCTTTATCAAATAGCAAAGTAGTTACACGTAGACGAAATTCTTTATCACGTGATTTCAAAATTCCTAAGGCTTCATCAGATAGTTTTTGCATTGTTGGTGGTGCAATTTTATTAAGAATCATAAAGATTTCATCATATTGTGGATCATCAGTTTCTCTAACTCTTCTAACCATATCTACAAGAATTTTAGTTCTCCAATTATCTTCAGATTGTTTAGACATTTTCTTTTGTGGACGTGAAGGTCTATAAGCTGCAGGAACTAATCTAAGTTTTCCAATACTTTCCATAATTTTTTTAGGTAATACTAGTTTATCCATAAATCTCAACGAGTAAATTAGGGCATTTGTTGTCATTTTGTTTTTTATTAATTAAAGTTTTTAATATGAAAACGAATTCGTTTTAAGACTGTGATTATGTTATAATAAAAAAGAAATGGATATTAATTTTGCTAAATGGATTTTGTGGTATCACGATCCTGAAGTAAAAGATTATTCACTAGAAAGTTATATTCAAATAGCAGATCTAACAACAGTACAACAATTTTGGAGTGTAATTGATACAATTCCTAAAGAAGCATGGGAATGTGGAATGTTCTTCTTTATGAAAAATGATTGTCCTCCACAATGGGATGCAAAACAAATGGAAAAAGGTGGAACATGGTCTAAAAAAATAGATGCTCAACAAGCACATACATCTTTTGTTGATCTAATGGTTCATTGTATTTCTGATGAATTACTTATACAAAATAAAGATACTTTAGCAGGTATTTCTATATCTCCTAAAGGACAATTTCATATCATTAAAATTTGGAATACTAATAAGAAATTTTGTGATAAACAACTTCTAAATCAAAATCTAACTTATTTTAAAGTTTCAGATGATGTTACGTATACTTTTAATGAATCAAGACCGAAATAGCATCATACAATTCCTTAGATTGTTCATCATTAACTAAATATTTACCATAATTATTAAAATTCAATAAAAATACTGATGGTCCATAAAGTTCAGATGAATCAATATTATTTTTAATTGCGCCTAATAAATATTGAGCAGCAGATTCCTTTGTTGAAGAAATTAAATACACCATATTTTTTACTATATCTGGTAAAATAGATTTTTCGAATAATTCAGTATACACTATACCCGGATGAACGCATACAATTTTAACATCTGTATATTTTTGAAGTTCTTTTGAATATAGAATCATTGCTAATTTAGATTGTTGATACATGACTTGCGAATCTAATTCATGGATGTCTATATTTTTTTTAAAATACTCTGTATTAATACGTAAATACGGGATACAATATGATATACTAGCATGATTAATAATTTTTGAATTTGGTTTTTTTTCTAAAAGAGGAAGTAATTCTTGAGTTAATACAACATGTGATAAAAAATTTGTTTGAAGTTGTATTTCATATCTATCTTTTGTTAGTGCAGGATCTACATTTGAAATTCCAGCATTATTAATCAAAATATCAATTCCTTGAGGAAAAAGTTTTGATATTTTCTTTGCCGCACGTTTGACGCTTTTAAAAGATGTTAAATCACAATTAATGGCAATTATTTTTTCAAATTCTTTTTGTAATGCAGAAGAATGTTTGCTTTTTCGATTGAGTACAATAACAGTTGCTTCTTCATAAAGATGTTTCAGTAATGTTTTTCCAATTCCAGATGAACAACCTGTAATTACAATAATTTTTCCAGTTAATTTAGTTTTTGAAATTTCAGGAGGATTAAATAATGTTTCTTGAGAATTTATATACAATAAAGGAACAAGAATTGAACATAATGCTAAAGATAGTATTGTATATCCATAAAAAAAAAGTTTTAGTATTGCAATGCTTGAAATAGGAGCAGCAATAAAATATTTAATAATATAATTTGCAATTGTTTTTGTTACTTTGTGATTGAGAACATATCCAAAAAATGATGCAGGACCACACCATTCTTTTGTAAAAAATTCCCGCTCAACTCTTGAAAGTATACAACCGTGAAAAAAATAATTTGAATAAATTGTTATAAGCCATAATAATACATAAATAAAATATGTACTATCAACTTTATACCAAGTTAATGCAAATAGTATAGTTAATCCAAATAATACATGAATAACAACTACAAAACTACCTAAATAAAAATCTGATAGACCTGAACGTTTAAGAAAGTCAACTAAACAGTTAACTACAAATTCCGTATTTTCTTTTGATGGATGTAACATATTACATGAATAATACGTTATTATTCAATAAAATTAAACACACAATTCAGTAATATGATTATTTCGTTATTATTAATAATTTATATTTCCTATTATATTTATGGATTTATGTACAAACATTTTTTAATTACTGAATTAAATTTAACTGAACGTTATGGAAAAAATACATGGGTTTTTATCACTGGATGTAGTCAAGGACAGGGAAAACGTTTTGCTCTTGAATTTGCTAAAAGAGGATTTAATATAATTTTATCAGGATTCAAAGAAATTTTAGATGTAGAAAAACTTATAAATACAAAATATAATGTTAAAACTAAAAGCGTAATTGTTGATTTTTCACACGCATATCAAGATGATTTTTTTACACAATTTGAAACTCTTTTTGATGAATTAGATATTTCTATTTTAATAAATAATGTTGGATATAGAACTGGATGGACAAAATATCATGAAATGCCTAAAAAGACAATTAATGATACAATTACAGTTGGAACTATAGTTCAAGCAAGATTAACACAACTTGCTGTTAAAAAGTTTATAGAAAGAAAAGAATATTCAGCATTAATTAATGTGACAAGTTTTTGTACGTTACCGTCAATAATACCAGGAAATAAAACATATTTAACATCTCCATACATATCAGTATATGAAGCTTCTAATGCATTTGGATTTTTTCATTCAAATTCTATTCAAAAAGAATATGGAGATCAAATTGATATTTTGAATATTACGCCTGGTCCTGTTATAACTGAAAACACTGAATATCTTAAAGACATTCCTTTCAAGATTCCATGTAAAGATTTTGTAAAGAATGTTTTAAAAATGCTTGGAAATTATCATGGACCTGTATTCGCTTACTGGGGACATGAATTTTCTTCAATTTTTTTAAGTATATTTAATGCCGATTATTTTGATTATGTTTTTAGAAGAATTAGTAAAACAATTGCTAAGCAGTACATGGCATCAAACATAACTTAATTTCACCTAAATTTGCTACAACATATCTAAACATTATAAACCAACTATTTTTCATATGAATTTCTAAATTATTACATAGGTTAGTACATTTAGTAAATAACCCTAAATGCATTAATGAAAAATTACCAGAAACAATTTCATCACCTGTATGTTTAGTAATATTAAATTCAGATTCACCATCACCCATAGTAGTAGTTCTTGAAGCAAAATGTCCTTTACATGAAAAAGTTAAAGATGAACCAACATTAGTAATTTCTACAGTTTTTGCGGATAATAAAGTCATATCTCTACATAATTTTTGAAAATCCATTGATGGCATCATAATTCTTGTAGAAAATTCAGTATCAGGTAATTTAATTGCAGGTTCATCACGATCAAGTAAATTTAATTTATATTTATGTACTTGTTTCTTTTCAGAATTTTCCATAATGATACAAAGAGAATTTAAATCATCTTGATCAACTTGAAATGTTATAGTATCATCATTAACTGCAGTTCTAATAATTCTATGAAGATGATCAGTATTAATACCAATAATAAATTTAGGTGTTGATTTATTATACGAATATTTTTCAAATTTATCTGCATGTAAAATTAAATGAACTAATACAGTTCTAGTATTATCCATAGCAATCATACGAATACCATCTTTATCAAAAATTAAAGACATTTCAACTAAAATAGAACGTAAAGCTTCAACTAAAGTTCGAATAGCACCAGTTTGAACAGTTTTTGCTTCAACTGCCAACATTTTTAATTTAAAAGATTTTCCTTGTTTAAGTTTTAATTTTTAATTTTGTTGACGATTTTTCATTGTTGTATGACGTTTTATAGATATAATACGTCCATATTTATTTTTCATTAAATCATCTTTAGTTAATCCACCTGGAGTTTTTTCTGCAGAACCATTCCATACCATTCTTCTAGAACCTTTCTTTAAAGTTTGTTGAGGCATATTATATTAAACTGCGTATTAATTATTAAAAAGTTAATATCCTGTGAAAATAACATGGATATAAAAAATAATCTTGAAGCAGTAGTTATTTTAACAACATCATATGAAATAATTAGTGGACAATTATTACGATTCGTAAAACAATTTGAATATATGAAAAAAAATGATCTTGATTTAATTGTTTGTATTAATAATATTGATCATGATTCATTAGTTCTAGTTGAAACATTATCTTATTATGGCAGAATTTTTAGTTCTATTGAAACAATATATATTAATATTCCTGAAAAAGATGACGTGTATACAAGATATTCTGATAGTAGTTCATATATACCCGAATTAGGATTTATATCAGGTCCAAATATATTATTTTTTGAATCAATTGAAGCATGTAGAAAATACGATACAATTCTTCTTTTAGAAACAGATTGTTTATTGAAACAAAATGTTTTTGATAAATCAAAAAAATATATTGATAGTGCTGGTGATTTTTTAATTAGTGGTGCTATATATGATGGAAATGCATATATTAATATTTCAGATCAGATGTTCTTTCACTTAAATGGAGTTGCATTTTATAAAACTGGTAGTGAAGATTTACATACATTATTACTAAATGTTAAAAATAATATGAAACATTTAGTTAAAAATACTAATAATAAAGCAATTGCTTATGATACTGAAATAACAAGTTATATTGTAAATAAGTTAAAAGAAAATCCATATGATAAAACGATGAGAAATTTCTATAGAAAACTTCTTCGAACAACATTAATTATTAATTGTTCTCCACACGCAGATAGAGCAATTTCACCTGAACAAATTAATTCAGAATTTCCTCAACATGTTATTTTACATAAAAAAACTTGATAGATTAGTAGAAGTTTCAATTAATAAAGATGGATCTATAAATAACTTATAATTTTCAGATATACGTAAATTAAAACTTATATGTCCATCATCACTATAAAATGTATCATTTAAAACATAAGTTTTATAAATACCAAGACCACCAAATGCAGATTTAACTGGAATTAATTCACTATCAGATGGAATATGATATTGTAAACGTTTACGAATTGAATCTTTTATTTCCTCATTTTGTTCTGCATGATATTCTTTAGTTTCATTTGTTATTAAAGAATCAATATCATAATATTTATATGTTTGATTTGCAAAAACAACATCCCATTTATCTGAATAAGTAAAACAATTAAACATTTTTGGTTTGAAATTAGCATGTATATTACTATCTAATGTATCTTTATCAATAACAATCATATAATCAAATTTTGATTTATTTTGTTTAACAAAATTCAAATATAAATTTCTTGATTTAGTTTCATCACTATCATAAAACATCATTGAATTACAAATATTTTTATAATATGCATTTTGTTGATTAATAAAATTATAACTAATAACTAAAAAAGAATATCTAAATAATAATCTTAATGTTGATAATTTTACTATAGTATTTGAATCTGGTATTTCATCTAATACTATACAAATACATACACTTTCATCATATTTATAATCAGGACTATTATAAATTTCATAATTAATATTACTACTTATAACTGTATCATCTTTTATTATACTTCTAACAATTGTTTTCTTTTCACTCGTTACGTCTGATTCATTATTTGTTTCAATGCGTGTTTTTACTCTTTGTGGGATTCTTCTCATTTAATAAATGGATATTAGTAAATTCCAAGAATATTTTACGCGATTTACTAAAGAATGGAAAGATTATGCTGTGCCAAAAAATCTACTACTAAATAATTTTTTAGATATACATACAAAGAAAAATACATATAATATTAAACTTTTTCAAATTATGTATAATGCTTCACCATTTGATATAGAAATTCTTAAAAGAAATCTAGAAAATCCTAATATCTCATCTATATGTGTTTTTTTAGTTAATTGTAACTATGATCAATTTCCAGAAAATGAAAAACTAGAAATAAAAAAAAATAATCAATGGACTGGAATAAAATTTTCAGATGTATTTACATTATTTAATGCAGGAATGATTAATATTGTATCTCTAAATAACAGTATATTTTCAACTGGATCTTTAAGTATTTGTTCTTCACTTGAAAATAATGATATCTGCGTTCTTTCTTCTAGTAAAATAAATTGTGATAGTCTTCCTCAAAATGTAAATACTTGTGATTTTTTAATTGAATCTTCTGATATATTTAACTATACAAGTATTATATTTTGTGGACAACCAGATTTTGTTGGGGATTATTATATCCATATGTTTGGTGCAGTCCATTGTTTGCTTGCAAAATTACATCGAAAGAATAAAAATATTGTTAATTTATCTAGTCATATAAAAACATATCATTTAGAAAATGGTAATGTAACTCTCGAACATAATTATGTAAATTCAAAAGATTTTATCTTATTAATGAGTTTACCATTTTCTGGAGATGCAAATGTAAAAATATTAGAATATAATCAAGATGAGTGTAAAAATCTAATAGAAAATTATGATACTAAAACTGTTTATGATATTCAACATGTTCCAAATTTTACATCCAGTTCTTTATCATTAGAAGATCAAAGTGAGATCAATAAAATGAAAAGTTTTATTTTATATACTTACAAACTAAAACAAGAAGAAATTTTTAAAGAAAAATATTATATTTTTGAAAGAGAACGTCAAGAATTTAGAAATGAAATTGAAAAAGAACGTGAAGAATTTAAAAATGATATTGAAAAACAACTTGAACAATTTAGAAATGAACATATTCAAAAAAAATTAGAAGATTTTGCATGTTTAGAAAGAGAAATTAATGTTTTAAAAGCTGAAAAACTTAAAGAATTAGAAAAAGAATTTATTTGTATTAAAGAAGAAGAACGAGAGAAATTTCAAATTAATTTTAATCAATTATTACAAGAAAAATCACAACAACTTGATAAAAAAAATAATGAATATTTCTGCATTAAAATGAAAGAAACTGATAGAGAATGTTTAATTAAAAAAGAAGATGAATTTTTAAAAATTGATGCTTTAGCTGAAGAATATTCTAATGAAAAAACTAAAGAAACTACTGAAAAACTTGAAGAAGAATTAAAAAATCTTCAACAAGTTTATGATAAAAAGTTTGAAGGAGTAAGAAATAGTTATATTGCAAATAATAAAAAAGAACTTGCAGAAGCAAATCTTGAACTTGAATTATTCTATGATAAAAATTCATATGATACTAAATTAAAAGAATATAAGCAAAATAGAGAAATAGAAATAAAAAATGAACTTGATACTATAACAAAAAATTACAATGAAGTATTACATTCAGCACATATGGAATTACTTGAAGAACAACGTGAAAAACGACTTCTTGAACATAGTAAACATAGAGATGAAATGTTAACTAATCTTAATACTGAAATTGAATTAAAACATGAAGAATTATATGAATCTTATAGTAAAGAATTAGAAAATAGAAAATTTGAAGCTTTACAAGTATTTGAAGAGAAACAAAAACATGAAATAGAAAAATTAAAACAAAAATTTGAAGAAGAACTAAAATATTTAAGAATAAATAATAAAGAAAAAACAGAAAATATTCTTAAAGAAGATAATGAAAATTTAGAAAAAGAAAGAATTAATTATCATAATAGACAATTAAAAAATATAGAAATAGATATATCTATTAAACAACAAGAAAAAATAGAAATAGAACTTAAAAAAATAAAAGAAGAAAAACTTAAAGCTATTTGTGATGAATTAGATAATTTTAAACATGAAAAACTATTTGTTTTACATCAAAAAGAAAGTGATCTTAAAACTCGTATAGCTAAAATGTTTTTTATTTTACATGAAGCATTCGGAGATATATTTCAAAAAGATTCAATTACTCAATAAAATTTTTTCTTTTTCTTGTTTAATATTTTCTGTTAAACCACCCCAAGACCACTCTTTTTTTATTGTATTATTAAAATAATTTTCAACATTATTATTTTCAATTATTATAATTTCATATTCAATTCTACCATATAAATAAATAAAATTACCAAATAAATTAAATTCACTAGCAGTTGACATATTATATTTTACAAATAAATCCCATAAATCATTAACATGATGTATAGTTAAAACATGATTTTTAAATGCAATTGTTGTTTCTCTTTGAAGAATAAATCCAGTTAGACACATAGCATCATAAGGAGTGTCTTTTTTTAAGATGAAATCTGTAGGTTTTTTCCAACATATTCCATTTCCAGCTTCATTCCATGATCTAAAAAACCAATGATATTTATTATTTGTTTTAAAATCATTAGGCGTTGTTATTTTACTTAACATTTCATCTGAATCTAATACTAAAACTTCATCTGCATCTGAATAATTATACCATGTTAATTTAATATATTGTTGCCATAAATATCCTAAACCATGTTCTACTAATTGTGGAAACTTTTTTGGTAAGGGTGTATAAAATACATTACATGGAATTATATTTAATAATTCTTTTGGAATTTCATTATTTGGGTTATAATCTGAAACAATGACAACATTTCTAAACCCTCTAGCAAATTTTAAAATACTTTTTAAACAATATTCTAGCCATATGAAATCTTTATAATATGTTTTAATAAAGATATCCGTAGTCATTTATACTAATATTTTTTTAAAAAAACATAAATAAAACAACATGGATGTCTTAAAAAATTTAAATGAAATTCCATTTGGAAATCCAACTTTTATATATTATAATGGTTTTTCTAAGTTATTTATAAATTGTAAACATGATGTTAATTTAACATCTTTTCAACCTTGGGGAGAATTTGCAATGATGGTTAAATCTGATGGTCCAATTGTAAAGTTTATAGTTGATAATACACCAGAAAATACTGCTATTATTATTTATGGAGCAGATTTTAATCATCCAATACCTGAAAAACTTTATTCTTTATTTAAAAGATGTAAAGTTATAGTTCGTTATAATGGAATACCAAATTCAATTGTTGTTCCTGGTGATGATCGATTTTTTGAAAATCCAGAATTTTATTATCCAAAAATCTCTTTAGATTTTAAAAAAAGAAAACATGAAGTATTTTGGAGAGGTTCTTGCACAGCTGAAAGAAGAAAAGATGTTGTAAATGCTTTAAAAAATATACCACAAACAAATGTTAAATTAATAAAGAATATAAATTGGCAAAATTCATATTGGAATGAAAATCCTAAATTATTTGCAGAAAGATGTGAACCAGATGAAGGTTCAAAATATACAATTTGGTTATCTATTGAAGGATGGGGATGTGCATCAGATACTACTCGTGCTCTTATGAGTGGTTGTGCAGTTATATATTTTCGTAGAACATCTCCATGGTTTAATAAATATCTAAAACATGAAGAAAATTGTATTATAATTGAAGATGATATTTTTGAATTACTATTTTATATTGGAAAGTTAATTTCAAATAAAAGTTATACTGAACAAATTGCTAGAAATGGTAAAATGTTAGCAGAACTTATTTTTAAACCTAATTTTTATAAACATTTTGTATTAGAACAACTTATTTAAAATTATTATACACAAAAATAAAATTAATTGAATTTGGTTATCCAACTCAATTAATTTTATTATTATATTTATCAATCAATTTTACAATATCTTAAATCTTAAATCTTAAAATTATAGTATATGAATTGTTAAGTATTTGATTAATTGGAGTAAGCAAGGCCACCCATACCAGACATTACACGAAGAACGTTGTAGTTGAGTGCATATACACGAACTTGGGCAGTGCGTGCACCAATTACGGTGTTTAAGGATACAGAGAGTTGAAGAGTTGCTTTATCAATACGGGAAAAGTTGCAAGAACCAGAAGGTTGGTGTTCTTCAGGGCGGAGAGCAAAAGAATATACGTTGATACCAGTAGAAGGGCAACGAGAGTGGTGTTGATAAGGTTGAACTTTATCGAAATAAGAACCTTCACGTTCAGTGAAACGGTCTTGGCCGTTTAATTGAAGTTTGGCTACTTCTACGGGATTCTTACCTTCGCAACGAATACCAGAATCTAAAATTACTTTGGCAAGTAAATAGTTGACACCAGTATCGAAATCAGCTTGTTGACCAGCAGAACCAGAAGATCCTACCATACCAGGTAAAGCGTTGGTTCCAGTTGCAAGTAAACCAGTAGCACCACCAGTTGTGCTGTCACCAAGAACTCTGGTTGGTGCAGGGCTAGTGTTGCTGCTACCAGTAGCTAATAAAGACATAATAATACCTTCAGTAGAGAAGTCATCAGAATAGTTAAAGGGTTGTTGACCACCTACAGTAGTAATCCAATCTTGGAATGAGCAATCTACAAAAGAATCACGTTGTACTACCCATTGAAGTTCTTTTACAGGGTGATTAAAGTTGAGTTGAATCTTGTTAGAAGAAGAAGTAATAGATTCAGCACCAGTGTATTGAACTTGTTCAATTAAATATTCGTGAGATTGTTGAGCAAAACGACGACGTTCTTCAGTATCAAGATATACATAATCAATGTAAACAGATGCAGCAGCTAAAGAAAGAGCGTTAGGGCGTTCAGCGTTACCATCAGTAGTTTCAGCATATACGCAGTTTTCCCAGATTTCAAAGTCTACGTTAATACGTACTTCGTGGTATTGAAGAGCAATTAAAGGAATTGCAAGACCAGGGTTACGGCAAAACCAGAATTGAAGAGGAACATATAAAGTCTTCATGGGAGTTCCAGCACGAGATACGCAAGATAAAGTAGTTTCAGAACCAGAGCAAGTTCCATCTAAAGCAAGAGCACCAGTTTGTTTAAGTAAAACTAAATCGTGAGTGTTACCAAGAAGAGCATCTAAAGACTTTACTACACCAGCTTCAGTAGATAATTGGGTCCAGATTTGCATCCAATCACCATATTGACGATCAATACGTTGACCACCAATTTCAAGTTCAACTTGTTTAATTAATCTGTGACCAATATAGTTTACCCAACGGAAAGCACTGCAAGCAGTAGTTCCAGATTTAAGAGTATTAGAACCACCAACTTCTACTTGAGGAAGAACTACAGCAAGGTAAGTCTTGTACATTAAATCAGCATTACGGTTAATTACAGCAGTTACACGTTTACCGAAATCAGCTTGACCATTAAAAGTTACTTCAATAGATTCCATGGCAAAGTTAGTGTGTCTTTTATAAAGAATTTTCCAGAAAGTAATCTGAGGATTACCGGAAATGTAGATGTCTTGTGCACCATAAGATACAAGTTGCATAAGTCCTCCGCCCATGTTGTTATACTACTAAGCAAGAAAATATATTTTGAAGAATTAAATGCCGACGACGAATCCAATCTTAATAATTTTTTTGCGTTCAATGTTTATTTTTATAACTCTAGTTTGGGGATTTAATTGGGCATTGAAAGATGCATATTGGGTAGCAATTGCTCACGACTCAATATCTTTACTTAATTTATAAAAATATTTTTAACTATTATAATAAAATGGCTTTAGGAAATTTAAAACAAATCCCAATGTATGGATTAGTATTAGTCTTATTAGCATTTTTAGTAGGATATTTTGGAGCAAGACTTCAACCTTCAATTGAAGGATTCAAATCTGGCGGTGCATCCGTATTAGTTTTAGGTTGTATTGATCCAAGATATGCACATTCATTAGCATGGTATTTAACACATACCCAAGAACTAAAAGGTGATTATGATTTATTCACCTTAGCTGGAGCAGCATTAGGTGTGGTACAAGATAGTTTCCCACATTGGGGACAAACTTTTCATGATCATGTAGGATTAGCTATAGCATTACATGACATCAAAGAAATTTGGGTATTTGATCATATGGATTGTGGAGCATATAAGAAACTAGTTCTAGGTGGTCTTGATAAACCAGATACTGATGAAAGTGTCCATGTAGAAAAACTACGAGAATTACAATCTCAATTAAAATCTAAATATCCTCAATTAGGATTCAAAGGTTACATTATATCTGTACAAGGTTCTGTACAAAATGTTATTGATTCGTAGAACCAAATCCACCAGAACCACGATTATCAAGAGCTTTAGGAAGTTCATCTAAAGAATCAACAAGTATAATTTTTTCCCATGGTAAACAAGAATGTTGACATAATTGAAATAGACGAGTTCCTTCTTTAATTTCATAATCAATAACATTCATAATATCTGCTTTAGCTTTTAATTCTCCACGATATCCAGCATCAATTAATCCAATAGAATTACATAATCTAAATGGTGTAGAAGAAATTGATGATCTTGGAAGTAAAATACAAGGTAAAGGATTTTTTTCAAGATTTGTTGCAGCAATATACATTTCAAAATTAAAAGTATATTGTTCAACTAAATATAAATTTAATTTTTTTGAAATTAAAGGAATATCAAATCCTGAATCTGTATAACGATGTTTTAAAATTTGTTCATATAACATACTTTTAATTTCAGGATTTGGAGTATAAATATGAAGCATTTTTTTTTAATTATTATAAATATTTAACAATTAAATCTCACGTCTATAAATAGGAACTTGAACTTTATCATCAAAGAATCTACATTTTTCTTTAATAGTTTTTTCAATATCTGGAATACCTTGACATTGTTGTTCAACTAATAAATTAAATTGTTCAATAGACATTATAACAAATTGTAATGGTGCTAAAGTTTCAACTTCTACATCTTCTACATACATATTATACCATTGATCTAATTCAATATTCCAATATTCTAATATACCTTCCATAACTTGTTTTTCAAGATCTAATTGTTTAGTAGGAATCATTTTTCCATCTATTAAAATACAATGATTAGGTGAAATTAAAAGATCTTTTCTTGCTCCAAATTTACCTTTAGGAATTAAAAAAGGATTAGTTTGTTCTGAAGCTGGAACATGATAAGATAAAACTTTCTTTATAGGTTTAAGACCTTTTTGTGTGATAATTAAATCTTTTTCTTTTAAAGAAGAAATTGGTTTATATCCTTCTGAAGTTAGAACTTCAGCATTAGCAAAAAAACACGGAACTACAGTTCCAGTTCCACCTGTAGGTCCAGGTGGAGGTGTAGGTCCAATAAATGCATAAGTAATAGTTGGAGGAACTGGAACTGAAATACGTCCAGTATAATATGTTTTTGTTATTGTTGTTGTTGGTGTAAAAATAGAAGATAAATCATATGTTAACATTTGTGTAGTTCCAGTTGTAACGTTAATCGCGATAACATTATCAGTCAAAATATACCAAACTAAAAATTGTTGAGGTGTTAAACTTACAGTATTTGGAACAGTTCGTTGTATATCACTATATAATTTTAATTGAAGTGTAGGAGGATTATCATAACTTAAAGTAGATTTTGTATATGTTACATTAGGATATAATGCTATAAATTCTACTGAACCAAATTCAATTATAAATGATTCAGTAAAGAAACTAAAAGAATTCAAACCTGCTTTAATCGAAATTGGAGATGCTGCATTATTAAAAGGTATTCCACGAGGAATACCTCCAATTTGACTTCCAAAAGAAGATGCATTTCCGAAAGCATCAACAGCTTGTGATACTTGAGAATAAAGAAAATTATTTTTTTTTGTTGCAGATGCCGAAGCATCTGCAGTTGCTAAAAATAAAGCACCAGAATTATATACTAAGGGAGTATTATTAGAATAGGCATCTCCACTATCATCATAATATGCAAAAGTTAAGCCTGTTATTAGACTTCCCGTTTGTGGATCATTTGGAATATAAGTAAAATCAAGATCTATAGGACCACTACCATCATAAAAAGCAAAACCAAAGGCTGAAATATTTTGTCCTAATGGTATATTAAATGTTGTTGGTCCAGACATAGGTTCTAATATATATATTCCTGTAGCTGGATCATTAGGATTGTTGTGATAGACAGCACCAATAGAAGTACTTATATAAAAATAAGTTTTTGACATTTTATATTTTAACGTATATTAAAACAATTAACGCGGCTGCTAAAATATGAACACTTAAAATTTTTAAGCCTTCTAAAAGATCTAATCTTTGTAATAATAATTGTAAAATAACACTTATAGGTGTAAAATGACCATCTAAATTTGAAGATCTAGCTATATATAAAACTGATGTATGAGCAAACCCTACTAACCATGGATTTTCATGAGTAAATATTAATGTATAACATATAACTAAAGATCCCATAAATTCTAATAAAAATTGATTCATGTTTTGTGTTTGTTATTCAAACATTAAATAAATTTTCCCATTTTAAAAAACTGATCGTAATTTACATTTCTTTCTTCAATATCAGAATAACCTTCTTTTTGTATTAATAATGATGGAAATACAACATACCATAAATCTTTTAATTTTAAAGAATTCCAATATACATCTATTGCATATAAAGGTCCTTGATTAGTTTCAATTAATTTTGTTAAACCTTCTTTTAAATTTTCTAGAAGAATTGAATAATATTTTTGATTAACAATATAAGCAGTTGTAGTTAAACAATTATAAACTCTATATGTGTGTGGATTAAATTGTGTAAATGTTGAACCTAATTGAATAACATCAAAATTTTCTTTAGAAAGTTTTTCAAGAATATGCGATCCATTTGAAAAATTAGACCATACTGCATCATCTTCAACAACTAAATAATTTTTCCATCCTTGAGAAATAGCTAATTCTAAAACTGCAATATGACTTAATGTGCATCCAATATTTCCACGTTGATGTTTTATAGCATTAAATCGTTCAATTTTTTCTTTTGGAAAGTATTTTTGAAGTTCTACAACAATACTTTCTTTACGATCAGTTCGTTTTTCTAAATTTATATATATAACTTTTTCAATAAATTCAAACATTTTATATAAATAATTTATTTTTGTATAAGCTTATTTTCATAAATATATTTGAAAAATGAAATTAATCTTTCAAGTAAAAATGGATGATACGGATAATGTGGAACTCCAAACTTTTCCATACATTCTTTTGGTGTTAATTTTCCACCCCATTTAAAATAATTCGAATCTGAAAAAAATTTATCTTTAATTTCTTGAGGCGCATTATCTATATTTTTCATTGCTTTTCTAGCTAGTAATACATAATCAATAAAAGCATCTCTTGGAGCTATCCACATATTACAACAAATTACATGAAATTTATCATTTGTAGTAGATGAATAGCCTAAAGATTCTATAATCCAACTCCATAAATCTACAAATGTTTGACCATGAGCATAAACTGCTTCTGATGGACATGGATTAGGATTATAAGCTATTGGAACAATTCTATTATTGGGTAAATTTTGTAATTGTGTAACAAATAAATCTAGATCACGTTTTCCATATTTTCTAAATACTGATGGAGTTATAAATCCAATTTTTTCAGTTTGAGGAAGATTATCAATATCAATTTGATTAAAAATTTCAGATTCATAATATTTTGAAGCTTTTTCAACTTTTAATGGAGTTATATGTGGATGATTAAATTGACTTATATCTTCATCTCTATATAAAAGATATAATGTAAGAGACATTTATTTAATTAAGTTTAGTTTAGTATAAATAGAAAATTAAACTTGATAAATAATTGTTGATAAAAATTCAACTTGTGCTTTTGTAGCTAATTCTTCATAAAATAATCCATCACCACCATATTGATGTTTCCAAAAAGAAGTTTTATTTAATTCATATGGAATAATTCCATTAGGAGTTCCAATATGACAAACTTTTATAAATGGTCCTTGTGGAAGAATATCTCGTAATTTAGTATGATTCATTCTAGCAATATATAAAACATCTTTATTTACACATTTAGTTCTTAATTCATCAAATGCTGGTAAATAAATATCATCATCATCACCATGCATAACAAAGTCACGTTTTTCCAATAATGGGGCATATTTATTACGAATACCATGCCCCCATGCACCTAATGCTGTAGGTTCACAATACTGTTTAATTTCACATTTGAAATTTTCTAAATTAAATAATGGAATTGTTGAATGACCATCAAAAACAAGGGTTAAACAATCTTGTTCTTGAAGCTGATTTTTTAAAGAATCCAACATTCTTTGTAAACTATGACGCCCAACTGTTGCAATTAAAACTTGAAAACTCATGAGAATTCTTTACTATAATCTGTGTTTTTTCTTTCTATATCGGAATATGAAGGTCGTTGAATTAATAAAGAAGGAATTACACAATACCAATTATCTTTTGCTTGCAAATGTTTCCAATATTGATCTAATGCATAAGCACCATAATTACCAGTAGTTAAAAAATTATACAATCCTTCTTTAAAGTTTTGAAGTAATACAGGATAATAATGTTCTTGAACTATATATGCAGTTGTAGTTTGTCCTGAAATTAATTTATATTCAGAAGTATATTTAGCATGAGCAATTCCTAAAGTTAAAACATCAAATGGATTTTTAACCAAATCTGAAAATAATTTTAAACTTTGTTCTGTACTTGGAGACCATACTGCGTCATCTTCAACAACTAAATAATTTTTCCATTTATTTTGAATTGCCATTTCAAGAACTGCAATATGACTTGATGTACATCCTACTCCACCATGATTGTGTTTAATAGCATTAAATCTCAAAACTTTTTCTTGAGGAATTTTAGAAAGAACTTCTTCAATTTGTGCAAGTCTATCAGTTCTATGTTCTAAATTAATGTAAATAATTTTTTCAATAAATTCAAACATTTATATCTATTACATAAACATCTTTAAAATAGTAATTTCCTTGCATTGTAGGATCATTAAACCATTTTGATGGCATAAAAATTGGACGTTCTGAATTCAAATATGCTCCCCACCATGAAAAACTTGAATTAGCACATATTGCTCCTCCGCATTGAGACATTAGATAAAGAGAATCTATTTCAGATTCTTGTATAATAGGAATATCATGAAAATATCGTTTAGAATAAGAAATATCATTTGTAAAAATTACAAAATCTTTTAAAGGTGTTTTTTCCATACATTTTTTATAATATGAAGTTAAATTAAGTTCATGAAAAGAATTTCCGTTATAATCACCTCCTCTTACATGAATAAATGTCTTTTTATTTAATTCAGGATATTTTTCTAAAATTTTTTCATTAAAATTTAATTTATTTATAAAAGATTGTTTTATATGCTCTAAATATTCATAACGTTGAAAATATCCCACATAACATGTATTTTCTGGATACATATCCCATTCTTGTTGAATCATTTTAGGATGTTCATGTATACATGATGCAGCTGTATCTTTATAAATTCCTTTCCATTCTTGAAAAATACTTTCAAAATATTGTTCAGAAGAATGTTTACTAGAAGGACTTTTTAAATCAGAAAGATAAATTTGTCTACCTGATTTATATTGAATATAATCTAAGAAACCCAATTGAAATAATTGATTTCCAAGACCACCTTGTAAATGAACAGTTATCATTTATTTAAGATGTATTATATCATTTAAATTTAAAGAAATACTTTTTCTTTTTCTGTAATACAGTTTTCTGTATCAGAATAATTTTTTATTTGTGTCATTAAACAAGGCATAACTATATACCAGTTATCATTTTTTTGTAACGAATGCCAAATTTGATCTATCGCTCCAATATTGGGATTATAAGTTTTTTCTAAAAAAATTATACTTTTGTTAAAAATATTTAATAATTTTGTGTAATAATGTTTATTTACTAAATAACCTGTAGCACAACAACATTTAAATAATTTATTTGTTTTGTTATCATATTCTACAGCAGTACCTCCAAGCATAATAACATCAAAATTATTTTGAGATAAAGTTTTTAATGTAATAATTCCTGATTCAAACTTATTCCAAACTGCATCATCTTCAACAATTAAACAATTATTCCATGAATTTTCAATTGCTAGTTTTAAAGCAGCAGCATGACTTTTTGAACATCCAAGATGGCCTCTATTTTTTTCATATATTGCATCTAATCTTATGATTTTTTCAGATCCAAAATAAGATAATTGTTTTTCGATATGTTCTCGTCTATCTTTTCGATATTCTAAATTAATGTAAATAACTTTTTCAATAAATTCCAACATTTTTATAATAGTATGTTAATAACAATTAAATAGTATTAAAATTAATATTTTCTAACAAAACATCATCTCCAATTACATTTAGAATTTTCCAATCATTACCAAATAATTCTAAGATTTGTTTTAAATTTATTTGACCCTCATATAGTTCGTTGTTACAATATTCTGTATAAACATAATGCGTATTTTTTAATGTTTCAAGTCCTCCAGAAAAAACTAAATCTTCTGCACCTTGAACATCTGCCCATATAAAATCAATCTTAGTATTTTTTAACGGTTTAAAATCGTCTAACCTACAACATTGTACTTGAATAGTTTTTGGAAATGATACCCAGTTATGCAATTTTAAATGTCCAGTTGGTTTCTTTAATGATGAAGAAAATGACCAATCTGTTTCCTGAAATAACGTTTCAGTTACCCGATTTTTTGCATTTCCTGATGATAAATGAAAATCCATTGACCCATTTATATTGGATAAAGCAAGATCATATAATTCACAAATTTTATCATTACCCAAATTTTTTATCATTTGAATATTTCTAGGATCGGGTTCAAATGAAACTATTCTAGCATTAGGATGCATTCTTCTAAACTCTTGAGTATCTGTTCCAAAATGCATTCCAACTTCAACAAATACTTTAATATCTAAACTGCCAATAAATTGTTTAATATTCATTTGTATATTATTTTTTTTACTACTTAAATAGTTGCCCAAATCATCCCCCAATCTTGTTTTAATTGTGTAAGTTTAAGTTTTGCTATAAGTTCTTCTTTGTTATATTCATATGTAGGTGGACGGTAACTATAATTATCTTGATTTTGAATGTGAAATTTTTGATATCCTAAACTTGAAAGATGATTTAAGGCATCAAAAGTTTTTTCATTCCATTCGGATGCCCATTCAAAACATATTGTTTTTACATGTTGAGTTAATGATTTTAAAACTATATTTTCTGCTCCTTCAACATCTACTTTTAAAATATCAGGAATGCCGTAATCTGAAATTAATTTATCAATTGTTATAGTTGGAACTTGTATTTTTTTATAAGAATGAACTTTATAAAAACGAGACGAAGGATCATTTAACCAAGATTCATCTAAAGTTGAAATTGGACTAGAAGAACATTCACAAAAAGTTACTGTATTGCTATTAGTTGATGTTACTGCGTAATTAAGACATAGAATATTTTTTCCTTGACAGTTTCTTTGTAATTCTTGAGTTGTTGTTGGTGATGCTTCTACACAAACAATTTTTGTTTCATGGGTATAATTTTTTAAAGCCCATAATCCAATATTAGCACCGATATCAAATAAGAGCATTTAAATTTAAAGAATAAAAAAAAGTATATCTAATAACGCAATGGAAATTATTAAAGTTTATTTAGCACATTATAATTCAGTTATATTTTTTGAAAAACAAGTTTCTTTAATTAGAAAGTTTTTTAAATTAAATCATAGAGAACAATTACAAATTTATGGATTCGTAGATTCTCCTATTGAAGCTACCAAAATATTAATGAAAAACAAATGGATAGAGTTAGATGTTATACCTATAGAATTGCCATCTAATAGACATAGCGATCCATCCCATTCTTATGGGTTAGCATTTCAGTTTATTTATGACAATTACATTATGCATGATACTTATATAAGTGTTTTTTTGGAAAACGATATATTTCCTATAGCGGATATAAATTTAAAAGAAATTACAGATTTATATGGTCTTACCACAGATGTTAGATTTTATAGTAAATATATTCCTAAAAATAGAGTTTGCCAATCTTGGATAGGTCTTCAGATTTTTAATCACAAATACTTTAAAGATAAAATTAAATATTCGGGACTTGCTGGAGTAATTACAATTCTCGATGGACAGAAAATATCAACAGATGTTGGTGGCCATAGTTATTATTGGTATAATTTAAATGAAAATTGGAAGTCTGTAAAACATATAAATCCCATTGGACAAGACCCAAATTATAATCCCTTTACTGCTAATGTATGTGAAGTTCATCAAATAGTAAACAGTATTAATCTTCCAGAAAAATTAAGAGAAGGCTACATGCCTGATTTTAATGTAACAAATTACGGAAATATCTTTATTCATTTAGTTTCTATATATAGAGATCAAACAAATAAGTTAAATGAATCAAAAATGAAATGGCTTGATAAAATGTATAATACTTTGATTGAGTAAAATAAAGTTAATCTGTTTATGTTTTTATTTTCTATCCAACACCAATTTATGCAATTAATAATTTAATATTATCTAAATTTTCAGTTGTATATTTCTGTTTAAGATTATAAATTGGTTCAATATCAGAATCTTCAATTTTTTTTATATTAGAAAGTTTATGTAATTTTTGTTTCGTAGTTAATGCTTCTAATTGATGATCATGAAATTCATCAGATAATTCAATATTCTTAAAATCTTTTAAGGCTTTTAAGAATATTTTCTTATGAAAAACTGACCCATCGAATAAAACACCATCTAAATCAAAAAGAATATTTTTTAATATCATATTATATATTAAATATTTTTTTTACCTAAACACTAGACGAGGGCTATAAATTCACGAATGGATATGATAAAGGAATATCTATATAATTTATTTTATTTGGATAATCTAGTTCATTTGGAAGAGATAAGATATTTAATGTAGGAGTAGTTTTAAAACAATCTTTATTTAAATATGTTAATTCAATAACATTAGGAATTTTATGAATAGTTCCACAACAATTATTACCATGAGCATGAATTAAATAATGTGTTTTTGTTAATTTTTCTAAACATTTAATTTTATCAGCTTGTTTATATTCTAAATTAGTATTAATTTGATGAAATTCAATTGTAATCTGTTTAATTTTTTTTAATGTTGATTCATTAGTTGATAATAACCATGGATATTCACCACCTTCAATATCCATCTTTAAAAAAATATTATTATATTTTTCAGTTAAATCAAATAAATTTGTATGTTTATCATCATTAAATGAATCTATATTTTTCTTTATGAATGTAATTTCTTTTGTATATTCATAAGGATAATCTAATATTGTTCCATCAAATCCAAAACTATTAGTTTTATTCATTTTAAATTTTTCAATAAAATCTCTTGAAAAACTTTCTTCATCTGATATACCACATGAAATATAACAATCATATTCTTCACTTTCATCTAAAAGACCAATAACATATCCTCCATCTTCATTTGCACCTAATCTAATTTTTTTATCATATTTAAAAACTTTTAAAAGATCATTTAAAGCATTCCTATTAGGAACTCTATTTAAACGATTATTATGATAAGTTTGTAAAATAGATTTCATTTATCATTGTATTAATATTAATAATTATCCAAATACTAGACGTGGAACAATATGCATAGCTTCTAATTCTTGTGTCCAAAGTTTCATTGCATAAGGAATAGTCTTCATTTCAAATTCAGTTTGAACTCCACATGTTCCACATTCATATAATGAAGCTTCTCTATTCACAACTGCAAGAACACCACAATTTTTACAAAATCCTGTACTGAATGGGTCACTCACATCCATCAATCTTTCTTTTGTAAACATTGATGTTCCATGTGACAACATACAATCACGTTCCATTTCTCCTACACGCAAACCACCATCTCTTGCTCTACCTTCACAAGGTTGACGTGTTAAAGAAACAATAGGACCTCTAGATCTAGAATGTGTTTTATCACGAACCATATGTTTTAGACGTTGATAGAATGTAGGTCCCATAAAGATTTCAGCTTCCATTAATTCACCAGTTTGACCATTATATAAAATTTCATTTCCATATGGATGCATACCAAGTTTAAGCATATGTTCACGCAAATCTTCAATTTTCAAATGTGTATAAGGTGTTCCATCACCTAAATTACCAGTTTCTGTACAAACTTTTCCAAACATAGTTTCCATTAATTGAGCAATAGTCATACGTGAAGGAACAGCATGTGGATTCATAATTAGATCTGGTCTTAGACCACTAGCAGTACAAGGCATATCTTCTTCAGGTAGAATAATACCACATGTTCCTTTTTGTCCATGTCTTGATGAAAATTTATCACCAATTTCAGGAATACGTTCAGATACTACACGAGTTTTAATAAATGGATAACCATCTGAATTTTTATCTTGCCATACACCATCAACTCTACAATTTTCAGAATTTTTATGTGTAGTTGAAGAATCTCTAAATTGATATCCATGTGCATCATTTTTCAAATTTGTTACTTTACCAATAACAATATCATTTTCTTTAATTATAGAATTTATTGCTGGCATACCATTTTCTTGAATAGCATGATAAGATGAATTTTTAAATCCACGTGTATTTTCTCTTCTAGGTTTAGAAAATTTTTCTTCTTTACCTGAAGCTACATTTCTATGTTCTTCATCTTTATAAATTGTATAATATAATGATCTAAATAGACCACGATCCAAAGCTCCTCTATTCAAAATAACAGAATCTTCTTGATTATAACCACCATAAATTCCTATAGCAACAATAGCATTAAATCCAAATGGCATTTCTTGAATTTTCATTGCATTCATCATTCTAGTTTCTACTAAAGGACGCATAGGTGAACAAAGAACATAACCATTCTTATCTAGACGTGATGCATAATTCTTTGCATACAAACCAATAGCTTGTTTACCCATAGCAGATTGATAAGTATTTCTAGGTGATTGATTATGATCTGACATTGGAATTGTTGAAGCCATATGACCTAACATTAAAGCAGGATGAATTTCACAATGTGTATGAGTTTTACTAATATCTTTTTCAAACATTGATATTAGAACATGATCAGATTCACCTGGATCAATATATTCAATATTTGCTTTAACCCATGAATCCCAATCTTGTTTTTCTGGAGGTTGAAGAATTTTTCCTTCATGAACTCTAAACAAAGGTCTAACTAATCTACCACCATCAGTTTCAATTGAAATATTATTTTTCATAATATTCCATATAATACTTGAATGTGGATGTAAAATAAAATCTTTTTTACAATCTTTTAATTTCTTAAATAATTGTTCAGGATTTTTTGTTGAACCTATTGTAACACCATTTAGAGAAATCAAAGTTTCTTCTGGAATTTTAGTTGATTTAAGCCATTCTATATCATCGCATTTTTCCAAAACTTTTAGAACAACTATAGAAGGTGTATGTTGAGAAACTGAAGTTAGCATAGATAAAGATTTTACAATACCAACAGAATGACCTTCAGGTGTTTCTACTGGACATACATATCCATATGAAGTTCCATGCAATTTACGTGGTGCTAGAAGTTTTCCTGATTTTTCTACAGGAGTTTGAATTCTTCGAAGATGACTGACAGTAGCTAGGTAAGATAATCTATTTAGAACTTGTGAAACTCCAACTTTAGTTGCAGTAGAACCTGTAGTAGGTCCAACACCTTGAACAGTAAAATTTCCTGTAGCTAAAGCTTGTTTTAATTTAGCTTCAATAGTTGAAACTTTCAAAATTTTATATAAATTATTTATATTTAGAACATCTAGAGGTTTACCTGATTTCTTCCATGTATCAATATTAACTTCATGAACAAATTTTCCACGAAAATCTTTACATACTTTTTGAAAGAGTTGTCTGAATAAATGAGTTAGCAAAGCACCTGTAGTAACTACACGTTTATTTGGATATGCATCTCTATCATCAGGTTTAATTTTATCTTCAACTGTCATAATAAGTCTTTGTATCATCAAAGAAATCAAAACACATTTTCTAGTTTCTAAGATTGTTTGTGAACTTTGATCACCTGCAAATTTAACATGTGGAAGAAGTTCAGTTTCTAGCAAAGATTTAGCATAAGCTTTTTTATCTTCTAGAGCAGTACCATATTGAAGATGATGACTCAAATATTCTAGAGCATCATTTCTATCATAAATTTTTAGATCTGCACATTCTGAAAATGATGCCATCAAATATTCATAATATTTTGTTTGAGAACCCCAAACAACTTCACATATATCTTTATCAGATTCCATACCTAAAGCACGAAATATTACTATAAGTGGAATATCTTCACGAAATCTTGGTAGACATACAGTTAGAGGTAATCCATGTCCATTAAATTTTGTTGTGAATCTAATTTCTAGTTTTTTAGGTGGCATAGTAAAAGATTCATGTAAAGATTTAAATTCTACAGAATGTGTATATCTTGCTGCAGTTTTCTTAGATGTAAATACCATTATACGATTATCTGCAACTTTTTCTTGTGAAAGAATTGTTCTTTCAGATCCATGAATAATAAAATAACCTAATGGATCATTTGGACATTCACCTAGTTCTTCAAGAGACATAGGATAATCTTTCATTAGACATAAAGAAGAACCTAACATTACAGGAATTTTTCCTAGAGAAATACCTTCAAATAATTTAGTTTCTTCATGTTTATCCATAAGTTGTTCACCTGAATATGTGCGAACAATAAATCTTACATCTACAAATAATTGCGCAGCATATGTAAAATTTCTTAATCTAGCTTCTTGTGGAAACATAGGTTTAATTCTACCAGTAGCTTCTTGAATTCTTGGTTTCATATAACTTACATTTTCAAACGTCATTCTAAATTCATATTTATATTTTTTAGTTTCAGGATCTTGTTCATGCCATACTACTATAGGTGCAGTAGATTGAATAATTAATGGAATCTTATGTCTAATAAAATCTTCAAATGATTCTAATTGATGTTCTACTAATTTTTGAACACTTTTAGTTTCATAGAAAGATTTGATTGCGTTCCAATCCATCGTATTTTTTGTAGTTCACATCCAAGTAAATCTTATATCCATTTTTAAATAAAGATGGATAAGAAAATTATTGTTCAAAAAGTAGATTCAGATGTTATACCTGCAATTACAAAAACTGTAGGAGGTATAAAACATAAAGCTCCTCTAAAAGGAATATTAAAAAAAACTTCAAAAATAAAATTAAAAGGTATTCGCGATCCTTCTTCATCTAAAAAACATACAATACGTTTATTAACTAGTAAAGGACATAAACGTCATGCTAAAACTATGAAAAGAAAAATATCAAATTTAAGTGATAAAAAGGTTACAGAAATTACTACAAATGCTGGTCTTGTAAAAAATTCAGATGTTCCATCACATTTAAAAAGACAAATTTTAGATCATGCTGTTTCAGCCGGATTTGTTTCTTTGTAAATTAAATAAGATGACATCATATTGGGGACCTTTAGGATGGATGACATTACATTCAGCAAGTATGTTATATTCTGAAAAACCATCAGATGCCGAGCGTATATTAATTGAACGTTTTGTTGATTTATTTGGAAATACAATATCATGTTTTCATTGTAAAACACATTTTTTAGCTGAACGAATAAAATATGTTCGGATATATCCAGATTATCTTAATTCAAAAAAAGATTTTATGTTATTTGTTTTTAGAATACATAATATAGTAAATAAACGTTTAGATAAACCAATTTTACAAACTGTTGAAGATTCTATAACTGTATTAAAAAATGCAAATAGTTATTCATCATTAGAATCTATGAGAAATGCATATCTTTCATATTTACAGTCAAATTGGGGAAAAGAATTTTATGCAGAAGCTCTTGCTATAAGAAGAAAAGTTCAAGAATTAATTAAAATTAATAATGAATATTTAAATCCAAGAGAAATTGATTGGTCTTATAAATTTGAAGATAATGTTTTACCTCCTGAAACTAGTGAGTCTAAAGTTAAACCATTACAAAGAAAAATTGCTGGATTTAAAAATGGTAAATTGATTTTTTAGTTATTCACTAAGATATAATCTAGAATAATAAGAAAGTATTTCACTAATTTCTTTATAATTTCCTTTTAAAGAAATTTCAAATTCTGGTATTTTACCAACACATGATTTCACTTTAATATCTATATTCCATGAATGTGTTTCTTCAGTGAAATAAATTGTAAATGTTAGACATACACCTGTTATAATATTAAATACAGATTGTTTATGTGTAATATCTTTTTCAACAATTTTTTTACCATTGAATTTCCAATGTCTAAAAGCTTTAGAAACTTTTTCATCCATTTCATCTAAAGAATAATCCAAATTTTTATATCTTCCATCTGGTAGATATAATTGAACAAAAGTTCTCAACATTTTTCTTTTAAATTTTTATAATATAACTTAAGAAATCCGTTTTATTTATTCAGAATCAGAATCTGCATATTGTGTTTGTGTTGTATAATCATTATAATCTCTAACTGCTCTATCACCATAATCACCATAATCAACTTGCATTTCAGTTCCATCTTGTGCTATAGGTAAATTACCATTTTCTACATAATCACGTTCAGTTTCATATTCTTCATCTGGAATATCAGTAGGTGAATCATAATCTTTATAAAACTTTTCACGATCTTTATTTGTAACAATAAATTCTGCAATACCTAATCTTAATAATTGATCATAAACTTCACGTTCAATATCAGTTTTAGATCGTAAAGATGCTTTAACATAATCACGTTCTTTAGTTATTAATTCAAATTCTTCAATTTCTGCATCTTTTTTAGATGTTAAAAGTATTTGTAAAGTTAAATCTGTTTTTATAGCATTAATTACTAATCTTACTAAGGGTGGTGAAGTTTTTATAGTTAATAATAAATCTAAAAATATACCTTTAGCAATATCACGTATTAATGAAGATGATTCAATTTTTAAAGTTTCTAATTTAGTTCTAAATTTTTGTTGTTCATTTAAAGGAAATGAAGAATTTCTTAAAATAGTTAAGATTTGATTAGATATTGTAATATAAGCTATTCCATCAGCAGTTTTCATAAATTCACTAAATTGTGAAATTCCTAAAGATAAATCAATATTTTTTCTAATTTCTGTTTTAGAAATTTCTTGGAATTTTGGTGTTGTTATTTGAACATTAATAATTTTATGTAAAGGTGATGGATATTTAACATCTAGTTTTAAAGGTTTATGTAAAACTAATAAACGTTTCATTCTAGTAGAAACTAAAGTTTTAAATATCTTACATGATATA